>Ga0114971_10000773_pt1 | contig 21573 bp, 21 predicted proteins | sample M_140625_MF_Meta_FD_87320 | JGI IMG/M metagenome (GOLD analysis project Ga0114971, IMG submission 87320) | Freshwater microbial communities from Lake Montjoie, Canada to study carbon cycling - M_140625_MF_MetaG | ecosystem: Environmental > Aquatic > Freshwater > Lake | place: Lake Montjoie...
TCATCACCATCACCAGCAGCATTGCCATCATCAGCAGTAGCATCAATACCAATATCAAAAAAACCAGGACAATTAGGACAATTAGGAGAAGGATTAACAACAACACCAGTATTGCCATCATCAACAGTAGCATCAATACCAATATCAAAAAAACCAGGACAATTAGGACAATTAGGAGAAGGATTAACAACATCATCAATACAATCATCGATATTAAAAAAACAACAACAAAAAAGAGGAGGATCATCAACATCATCACCACCAGGATCAACAACATCAACAACATCGGTATCAAGCGTAGGAGGAAAAAAAATACAACAATTAGAAGCTAGCCTACATAACCCAGGTTTTTTTGGGACATCGGGCTCAAAAATAGCTTGGAAAGCCGGTATTACCCAGCAAAAGAAACGACAATTACTCGATGCAGTTATTGCTCTTAAATCGAACACAAAAAAATATGATGCATTGCGCCATTTATTACATCATACCAATGATACAAAGAGAATGGATGTATTAGCTGCTTTTTATGCTGCATTCACAGATCAAAATCAACGACAAATATTTCAAAAAATGATTGATGAATTGACACAAGGTGGTCCACAAGGTGGTCCACCATAGATAATTCGTATTTTGATGTTTCCATCAAAAAAAAAATACGAATCCAATAAAATCAGCATAAAATTTGTTCCTTTGTAAGTTTAGCGGATGTATTTCTGGTAAAGGGCGACGTTTTTGTTATAAATGGTATCCTTCTTCTTGAGAAGGGTCGAGAGGTAGGTTTCGATGGGGGTGTCGAGGTGGTAGTAGCCGCAATCATTCTTGCGGGGGCATCGGGTGTTGAGATGACAGACCTTGGGCTTCCATTCCTTGAGATTGTGGACCATGGTGCAACGCTTCTCGCGATCCATGCGGCAATCCCCAGCATATTTACACAACTTATTGCTATTGTCCGTGCCATCTCGAGGCCTATGGTGAGAGGAGGAAGGAGGTGCTGGTTTATTCGCAGACGAAAGAAGAAGGCTCTTCTCACGTGGTTGCGACTGGTGGCGAGGTGGACGAGATGGAGGCGGAGGATCGGTGGTCGTCGACAGGAGGAGGCTCTGAGGGTAGCGAGATGGTGGAGGCGGCGCATCGCGACGATGCGACTGATGATGAGGTGGGCGCGACTGGTAGGGAGGAGGAGGTGGGCGGCGTGGTGGTGAGGGTGGCTCGAGGAACTTCCACGGGTCGCGATCCACAATCGGGGCTTCAATCTTGTTCCAGGTCTTCTTTGGCTTGACCTCTTCGACAACGACTGGTTTCTCCTCCTCCTTCTCGAGGAAGATCACAGGTTCAGGAATGGCAGACGAATTGTTGGTCAGCACGACGAATCGTGGCGCTGGATTGTGTTGTTGTTCCGGGGATGTGGAAAAGCGGATCGAAGGAGAGGATGCATATGGCACCGGCTTTGATGATGGTGGTTTCGCGATCGGCATGCCATATTCATCCTCTTGTTCTCCCTCCTCCTCATAATCCTCGTCCATATAATCTTCTTGGTAATTCGGATAGTCTTCCTCATAATAAGACTGGTCGGACTCGTCGTAATCCATGATTATTCTGTCACAAATATCTGATTGATTGATTTTACAAAGGAAAAAGAAAAGAAGGGAAATCATTTTTTTTTAGTCGTCGTTATAGATGATCCAGAAAATCCATGGCCGTCTTTTTAAAATTAGGAAGGCTGGTTTCTTCTGCCATGTCCTCTACCGAATCCGAATGAAAATCAATAGTGGGAACGACGTTGATTTCTGGTGCACTCAGTCCGTATTGGACGCGCTCCAGGTCGAGGAATCGCTGAAGCTCCTCGAGAAAGGCCGGGTCCAGGGTCTTGCCCTCGACAAGGAATTCCTGTTGATGGAGGATGGAGGCGGCGAGGACATCGAGGAAGAGCGGGATATCCTCATGGTAAAGGACCAGGACGGATTGATTCTCACGCAGCGTCGTATTCGAGTGGGATGCGAGGAGCGCTCGAGGCGGCATCGAATGGGCCCGTTTCATGGCCGACATGGTGCGAAGAAAAGGGTATTGGTGGACGAGGAAGGAGACGATGCGCTCGTGGCAGAAATTCTCCATGGCCTGTGCCATCCACTTGTCATAATCCGCTTTTTGGGAGGCGGTCAGTCCAGGATAATCGGGGTAAATCAAGGAGGTGGGAAGATGGGTGATCTCGGCGGGTTGGTAGAAGCCGAGACGGAGGCGCAGATGGATGGCGGGGCTGAGGAGATGGAAGGCATAGCGAGGATCGATCAGCACCATGACATGAAAGAGTCGTGAGAAGTAATCCTCGACATCCTCTTCTTTCGAAGACGAAATGCCCTCCTCGATCGACTTGGCCATGACTTCTGCCGAATTCTGATCGAGCCGGCAGCCACTATGGAGCGTCAGGTAATGAACGATGCTCTCTCGCGCTTCTTTGCGAAGTGCCTCAAGATCGCGAGTTGATAGCAGAGAGAGCGGTGTGTCGAGGAGGATACGGGTGATCTGGGGAATGGTCACCAGCTTCTCTGCGGCCTTCTTTTCCATGTATCGCTGGCTCTTGAGGAACATCTCGCGGGTCTGCGGCACGATCCGACCGTCCTTCATCTGATAGGCGACATTCACCACGCGTATCCTGTCCTCGTCTCGAATCACAAGACGCTTGCCTTCCTGCTCGACCTCCTTCTGGACCAGATCCCGGTAGAAGGAATCGGTGGGAATCGCGTAGCCATCGTCGCCAATCCCGACGCCCACATAAAGATCGGCATTTTCGAGAGGACGGACGAGGAGGGTCTGAAAACCGGGGATGTCGGGACGAGTCCTGTGAAAGATCTCAATCTCCCCTGTATTCTTGATCCGCATAAGATTCGCTGGTGCAAGCTTTGTTGTGGTGCTGGTCTTTTTCTTGAAATCTGTGTTTTTCTTCTCCGGGCGCTGGAGGAGTCGATCGATCAGGCCCACCATCGGGATCGAGGTCTTTTGAAGCTCCTCCTGCAGCGTCTCAAATTGCTCCCGTTTTGTGAGGCGCCAGAGTTGGGGAGGGAACTGGCCCATATATTCCTTGGTCAGAAAGGTCTCCCACGATCCGGGTCCATCGATCTTGTGCTCGGCGAGGACCTGGTGGACCCTGTCAAAATAGTGGGCGCGGATAAAATCATGGATTGCGCGCCGCACATTGAGCTTGTCACCGACCATGAAATCACTGGTGGCGAGGAATTCTTTGATAGTTTCGGGTAGAAGAATGTTGGCGTGAAAAAGAGAATAGAAAAGATTCTCAATGGGGTAAAGTCTGGCCAGGTCCTCCTCGAGCTTCTCGAGGGGAACATCCACCCTCTTTTGATCGGCGGGGAGCGTGGGCAGGTAGGCGGTCAGATTCTTCTGGACATACTGTCGGAGTGTGGAGAGGATTTTTTCATCGGGGGTCTTTTCCTTGGTGTCGGTCGCCTTGTCGCCGTAGGCGGCGGCCATCTCTTGCTCGCGGAGATCCTGGAGGAAGCGCGGGATGACACTGGAGAGGGTGGTGGACTGGAGATTGGGTAGAGAAAGAAGTTCTTCCAGCAAACGCCGAGCATCACCGGCCGTCCCATCGACCATCTGGACGAGCGCAAAGTCGGAATTGTGGGCGCGGGCAAAGAGGAGGATCTCCTGGATCATGTCTCGAGGCAGTGATTGATCGCTGGGCATCGCCGACACTCGCACCAGGAGAGGCTCGAAGAATGCGCGTCGTCGCCGCATGAGAGTTGTGATGGGATCCTCGGCCGAGGCTGCGGCCGAGCGGGCGGTTCGGATGGTTCTCACTTTTGCTGTCATGTTGCTTACTCTGTGTGGTTTTTCTTAAAAATGAAAATAAAAATTTTCGGGCAGAGAGAAAAAAGTGAAAAGATTTTACCGGGATTGGAAATAAACATAGGGAAATGACAACATTATATCAATTTTTGAATGGACGCAGAACGACCGACAAGGCGACGCATCTCTCGATGATTCATCCTACGGGTAAGTATTATATCGAGGGCGGCGACGCCGATGAATTCATGAATCTCTACTGCTCTGAATCCTCCGACCGTTCCTTTGGGCTCCTCGAGTCCAGCTCGATCCATCACGTCCTGCCTGTTCTTGTGGATGCCGACATTAAAAAAGATTATCATACCGGAGACGAGATTGCACCGCTCTACGAGCCGCGATTTCTGTTGCGGATGGTGCATGTCTATCAGAAGGTGTTGCGCATGATGTTAAAAGAAATCCCCGAAGAGAATTTGCTGTGCGTGGTGCTGGAGAAGAATCCCTATCTTCTCGAGAACAACAAGACCGGCAAGAATTATGTGAAGCACGGCTTTCATCTACATTTTCCCCGCCTTTTTCTGAACAAGATGATCCAGGAGAAGGAGCTGATCCCACGGGTCAAGCTGGAGTGGAAGAAGAGCGTCTCGCATGGCGAGTTCGGCATCCCGATCGATTCCATCCTGGATCGCTCGTATTGTAAGGGCACCCCATGGTTGCTTTATCGCTCACGAAAAGCGGAGAATATGGAGCCCTATCTGATCAGTTATGTTGTGGACAGTCTCGGTGTCGCGGATGAGAATTGGCGGTCTTCGTTGCTCGATTTTCAGATGAAGGATGCGGATCATCAGAAGATCGAGCTGACGTGGGACAATATCGATTTTCATCTGCCACGGATTCTTTCCATCTCGCCGGTGGGACGGGAGGCCTATTTCCACGAGATGCGCGACGACCTGCCTCCTATCCCGTCTTCTCAAAACCAGCAGCAGATCCACCAGCAGATCCACCAGCAGATCCATCAGACGCGAATCCCGCATCGCAATGAGAACGAGTCGGCTATGGTGGATCGTCTCCTGGCCATTCTTGATCAGCGTCGTGCCGAGGATCGGAACGACTGGATCGAGGTGGGATGGGTGCTCTTCAATCTCTTTCGCAAGTCGGAGGAGGGTCTGGAGCGCTGGATCCACTTTAGCGAGCGCAGTCCCTCGAATTTCAACCTGGAAGTGTGTCGCTACGAGTGGTCCAAGATGGTGAAGAAGAATTACACGGTCGGCACGCTCAAATATATGGCCAAAACGGACAGTCCAGAGGAATACAATGAGATCATGAAGGAGTTCCAGAATCTTCATTATGAAAAGGCCATGAAGCTCAAGGGATCGCACAATGACATGGCCAAGGGATTGTTTGAGAAATACGAGCACCAGTATGTGTGTGCGTGCATCAAGGATAAGGTCTGGTATGAATTCTCGAATCACGTCTGGAATAAGATCGAGGAAGGCTACAGCCTCCGCGTGCGGATCTCCAGTGAGGTGGTCTGGTCCTTCGAGGCGATTGCACAGTCTCTTGTCACCCGCCTTGCCCAGGCTGAAGAAGACGAACAACCCATGTTCAAGAAGAAGCTAAAGAATTGCACCGACATTATATCTAATCTAAAGTCCGCACCCTACAAGAGCAATATCATGAAGGAGTGTATGGAGGTCTTTTACCAGCCGAATTTTCTCAAGGAGCTCGATACGAATGCTTTCCTTTTTAACTTTCAGAATGGCGTCTATGATTTGCACGAGAATATTTTTCGGGACGGACGGCCGTCCGACAAGTGCAGCATCAAGGCACCGATCCGTTATCGAACGGATCTGACACAACATCATCCCGAGGTGCGGCAGGTGCACGAGTTCTTTGAAAAGATCTTTCCGGACCGGAGTGTCCGCGAGTATTTCATGAATGTCTCGGCACAGGTCTTTATCGGAGGGAATCATGCCAAGATTTTTCAGGTGTGGACAGGCGAGGGAGACAATGGCAAATCGGTGACACAGGCGCTCTTTGAGAAGATGCTCGGTCCCTACAACATCAAGCTACCCACATCGCTGATTATCGGGAAACGAACGCAGTCATCGGCCGCCTGCCCCGAGCTGGCGCGATCGGCGGGTGCTCGTTTTGCGATGCTCCAGGAGCCGGATGGCAAGGATGTGATTAATGTCGGTATCCTCAAGGAATTAAGCGGCAATGACACTTTCTTTGCTCGTGGTCTTTACAAGGAGGGATCGGAGATCACGCCCATGTTCAAGCTGGTGCTCATCTGCAACGATCCACCGAAACTTCCCTACAACGACCGGGCCACCTGGAATCGTGTGCGCGTCATCCCCTTTGAATCGACGTTCTGTGACGACGCGCCCGAGGATCCCGAGACACAGCTGCTCATGAAGCGTTTCCCGGTGGACAGGACGTTTGGCGAGCGCGTGCCGGCGATGGCCGAGGCATTTGCGTGGGTGCTGTTAGAGCATCTCAAGACACATCCCAAGATCGGCGAGCCGCCCGCCAAGGTGATGATGGCCACCGCGAATTACCGCAAGAAGAACGACATCTATCGCCAGTTTGTGGAGGACCATGTGGCACGCGAGACAGATGCCAGCATCTCGGTGCAGCAGTGCTACAGCATCTTTAAGGAATGGTTCCGGGAGGGCATCCCCAACGCCTCGGTCCCCTGTCGCGACGACTTTAGGGAATACATGACCAAGATCATCGGCGAGCCGGTGAATTCCTTCTTTATCGGCGTGCGGATCCGATCAATCCAGGCCCCGGAAGAGAGGCCGGTGGCGAGTGGTGGTGGTGAAGACGATGGGGAAGGTGATTTGTAAATTCATCCTACATACATTCATTATTTTTTTATCAAATAATAAATGGCAACACAAATTGATCGATCAATAGATAAAAATAGGAAATCAAAATTCTAGGATTTATTTTTTTTACATTTATTTTTCCCGAAACAAAAGTTATTCCCCAGAATGATTTTCATAATCATCATTTTATTTGAGGTTCAATTTGAACCTGGATTATTCTAGATCAATCAAAAGTTATTCTGGGGAATAAGAGATAAAAATCAGAAAAAATCAGGAAATCAAAATTCTAGGATATATTTTTTTTACATTTATTTTTACTGAAACAAAAGTTATTCCCCAGAATAATTTTCATAATCATCATTTTATTCGAGGTTCAATTTGAACCTGGATTATTCTAGATCGATCAAAAGTTATTCTGGGGAATAAGAGATAAAAATCAGAAAAAATCAGGAAATCAAAATTCTAGGATTTATTTTTTTTCCATTTATTTTTACTGAAACAAAAGTTATTCCCCAGAATAATTTTCATAATCATCATTTTATTTGAGGTTCCATTTGAACCTGGATTATTCTTGATCGATCAAAAGTTATTCTGGGGAATAAGAGATAAAAATCAGAAAAATGATTGTGATTTATTATTCATTATATTTCTCGCTGATCTTGTAGCGACCGTTTGCGCGTGGCAAGAGGCCCATGGCTATCAGAGAGGCCTTGCGGGAGAATCCGATGGATCGACCTTCCTTGTAGTCTCTGAGTGCCTTTCTGACGTCTTCTACCGACTTGAAAGGACGTGCGCGTTGGACTCGGAATTCCTGGATCTTGAAGGGTCTTGATGATTCGGTCATTTATTTATTTTCAGAAAAAAATCACGGATGCTCTCCAGTGCTCCCTCGGTCCATCCCTGATTTTTGGAGATGAGCTCGCCCACAATCACAAGGTTCGGGTGAGGATGCTGCACATAGCGGATAAAGTCCTGACGGCAGGTCCAGTCGCGGGGGAGTGGTGAGTAGTAGTGCGTGCCCTCCCTGTAATAATAGGACTTGGAGTCGAGGATAGTTCGTGGAGCCACAAGTTCTTCGACAAGATCCTTGTGACGGTAGACGTGTTTTGCATGCTCATTATCGGAATAAGAAAGCATGTAGATGGCATCCTGATCGTTCATCGGCAAGATCTTTTGCAGGGCGTTTTCTGTCTTGGTCATGTTCTTGATGCCGAGCGGACTGGAAAGGCGTGCATACATCCGGAGGAAAGGTTGAGCGTGGATGGTGGCAATCTGTTGATAGAAAAAGTCGGGCATATTATGGATCGCATCTAGGCCGGAGCGGGTAGTGGCCATGATGATCTGTCGCCGGCAACGGTATCGCTTGCCCGATTCGGTGGTGCAGCACCGTGAGATGGGATCGATGCGGACAACTTTGCTATCGCAATGGATCCGTGTGCGGACAAGGCGGGCGGCGAGGCGTCGGATCAGCTCGTCCCAATCCACAAGAAAGTATCGTAGCTTTGGCAGGCAATCGTCAAAGCCGTAGTCCTCGAGGGTATCCACGATATCCGCTCTGGTAAAATCGGTATAGCCCACACAGACACAAAAGGCCTCGAAATCATCGCGATAACGGCGATAAAACGTCTCAAAATCCTCCTCGTGCCGGTCAAATTTTAGTTTCTTCAGTTCCTTGACAATGGCGAGGAGATCACAAGGGCTCGCAGAGGTGCTCTTGCCCACCTTGACCGTCACCTCCATTCCTACCTCAGCCATCCGCTGCATCAGCAGGACGTCCTTGTCGGCCCTACCTATCCCTGCGCCGCGCACCACGGGCCGGCCTTCAAATTCACCCATCCTCAGCCGTCCTCCCATGTCGGGATTCTTTTCCAATACACAGATACGAGCATCGGGATGCAGCTGCTCCAGCTCCCAGGCCATGACGAGACCTGCAATCCCGGCCCCCACAATCAGATAATCAATCATGTTGGTTTTTTTATTCTTATGACTGGATTTTTTTTTGCACATGTTGATTTTTGACAAAGGACTTGATAATTGGATGATTTTCAATAAAAGAATTTATCAAATCAACAATGGATTGAACAGATGTTGATAGATTACGACGCTTGATATCAAGATATAATATCACACGTTTCTTCCCCGTGGGATTCTTTACATAATGTCGATACATATCATCAAACACAATCCCCTCCCCTGCTTGCCATTCATATCGTGTGCCACCACACACCAGATAGCACTTGGATCCATCTTCCGCTGTTGGAATGATGATTCCGAGATGATAACGCAGATAACCTCTATAATACCCAATATGAGGCGATATTTCCACATTCGGATCCAGGATGCTAAAGAATGCATTATGAATCTGGTCATCCTCAGCTAATAATTTCATGGTCCCTGGAAAGGAGGATCGAATATCATCCTGTAACAAGCCTGCTTTCTTCAAATAGATGGATCTCCAACACTGATCGTTATCATGGCCCAACTTCTTTTCAATGAAAAACCCAGGATTTCCATCCTTGATGCATCGGATATCTTTGGAAAACTTGATTTCATATTGGGAATATTCAGACAGAATCACATGAAAATTAGATTCTAGAATCGTTCCACCTGGAAACGTCTCGTCATAATCATAAATATAGGGAGGATTTCGCACCATTATCGAAAGCATGATATTGCATAAACATAGAATGGGATAGGCAGGTAGAATAATCATGACCATGCATAACAACACAAGCAAAATTCGAAGAGGTAATCTGAATGTGCTTTTTGCTGCCTTGCACGCGAGCAATATAAAAAAGATCAGATAACTGAGCCATCCAATATTAGTCTGATTCATAAAAAGCAAGTATTTTTCCAATAGGATCTTGCCAAAATAATTGAGAATGGGGAGTATATTCACCAGGGACAGAAAGAATGTCAAGACAAGAAAAATATTGATCCATTTTATCATTATCATGCTCTTTTTTTTTTATTAATGAAAATAATAATAAAAAAAAAGCATGACGGTGCTGGATAATGAAATCAGAATTTTTAATTTAGATCAACAAGATTTCCAAAAAGGCTAGGAAAATGATCCTGGAGTCAAACATGAAAAAGCCGGCAAAGAGGCATCCACGGTCAGGTTGGCGTAAAAGATGAATTGAATGAGGCGCACCCACTCCTCGAGGTTTTTGTCACCGACCAGCTTCTGGATGAGATTGTGTCGGAGGAGGAGGATCTGGATGGTCAGGGGGATGGTGCGGAGGTAGAGGTAATGAGAGGTGTGATGTTCGACCACCGCCAGACCGATCCGCAGGCAATCGTTCGCCATGATAATAACAAGGGACATGATTTCTTTCTTGGAGAGTCCTGTTCTGCTCAGTCGCACGACAAGGTAGGTCCAGATGGTGAGCAGCCTCTGGATCTTTTGGTTTCTATCGTGGTGCAATGATTTTTTCATAATTGTTTTATTTATTCAAAAATAGTTTTTTGATCTAAGAAGATTCGTTTCTAATGAATAAAAGCCGCCCCGGTAGCTCAGATGGTCAGAGCGTTCGCTTAGTAAGCGAGAGGTCGGTGGTTCAATTCCGCTCCAGGGCTGAGAGGAAAAAAAAAATGGTGCCCCGGTAGCTCAGTGGTCAGAGCGCTCGCCTTGTAAGCGAGAGGTCAGTGGTTCAACTCCGCTCCGGGGCTAAAAAGTGATTTTGATCTTTTCATTCAAGAGGAACAATGAAAAAGAAGATGTGGGACCAGATCATTGAGAATTTGCGGCAGATGATGCTGGACCGGGGCTACAAGACATGGACGAGGAGTCGCATCACGGAGGACGACACGATTTTCATCTCAACCTCGATGGAGCTGCAGCACAGCTGCCTCGTGTTCCTGTGCAAGATGGAAAAGTTCAACATCGAGAGCGTCAAGTATCTCATCTTCCAGTTGCAGCAGCATAAACTTAAGCACGGCATCATGATTTACCAGACGATTGTGACTTCTTCAGCAAAGAAGGCGATCGACCATTTACTGGACTATACGATCGAGATGTTTGAGACCAAGGAGGTCCTCTATAATCCGACACATCATCGTTTTTACTGTCCTCATATCAGGCTGTCCAAGGATACGGTTACCGAGGAATTGCCGAGAATGAATCTCCAGTCGCTGCCGTCATTGTTGAGGACGGACGTCATCTCCCGCTACTTCCGATTTCAGAAGGGAGATGTGATTCGGATCCATCGAAAGAATGGGGCGATCGCCTATCGCCTTGTAAAATAAAAAATGTTGATAAGAAGGAAACATGTCTACTGCTACTGCTACTACTACTCTCTCATTGCCACAGCAACTCCAACAGTTTTTGTCAAGGGGATCTTCCATGAGAGGATCGTATTCAACCATCTTTCAACGAAAACGAGATTCGGTCCTTCTCAAGAGGATGGTGGACGAGAAGGAGGAGAATCGAATCGAATTGATAGACTATGTGCTAGAGCATGATCGGATTCTGGATGAAATGGATCCTCCACGAGAGATCTTTGGTGCCAAGATCCTCAGGACCTACTTTCCCGTTCCATTTCACGATGGTCCGTATACAGGTATTTTTATGCGTAATAATGGAATATCCCTCGATAAATTGGGATCGGCAAATTACGAGACAGTATGGAACGCCGTTCCCGAGTTGATCCAGGGTCTTGCAATGCTCTCCTCTCGAGGCCTTATCCATGGTGATATCAAGCTCTCCAACATCGTATGGGATGGTCAGAGATTGCGATTGATCGATTTTGATTTTCTTCATTCGTATGAAGATTCTATGGAAACCTACAAGAAGAATTGTGAGAATTGCACATTTGATTTGTTTTCCGTCGGACCCGAGGTGATGCTTGGAAACATTGAGAATTACTACTACATCTGGCCGTTGGATCGTTTCTACAATCCGTTCAACAAGCGTTTCATGTTCAATCCTTCCTCTACCTGTTCCATCGATAATTTTAAATTCCTTTTGAAGAGCTTGGAGACGACGAAAAAAGATTACTCCTCTTTTATGCGATTCATCAAATCCATGTCCACAACATTGTCCAAACGTTCTTGGGTCGGAGAGGTCATTCAATTCTATTCCTCTCCATGTGAGAAACTCTACGATCCGACCAAATTCGATATCTACAGCCTGGGTATCACCCTATCGCGCATTTTTCCTCAAGAAAACCCCAATTGGCCGCTGATTAGGAAGATGATCCATCCTGATCCTTCTGTCCGTCCTACCCCTTCCGAGGCATATCACGCCTTTGTCTACTACCTCTAATTTTTTTTTCAATTATTACGAAAAAAAATAACAATATGATTCTTATGTTTCCGAAGGAGGAGGAGGAGATGGAGCGGCATCTACAGTAGTGGTGCTGGTGGCTGGTGCTAGAGTGGTGCTGGCAGCAGTGCTGGTAGTCTCGCCCGTCTTTTCCTGAACTATATTGTTCAGATTCGACATCATCCCTTGCATGGACGACATCATCTTACCGATGTCCATATTGCCGTCACTCATACCGCTCGACAAGCCCTGGAAGATGTCGTTAAAGACACCGGAGCTCATCATATTCCCAATCATCTGCATCGGATTGACGTCTTGTCCATCGGTGGATTGGATCTGATCGCCGATCTTGTCCATGATGTTCTTGAGGAAATTGTCCTCCATACCCGCCGACGCGGCCGGCTTGTTCTTGAGATCCTTCAGCACCTGTTTGGCCTGTCCCTCTGGATTCAGGATGGCCGAGATCGTCAGAAGATGATTCCACATCACGGATTCCTCCTCACGATCCGCGATCTGGAAAATAGCCCCCAGATCAATCCAGACCCTCTCGGAATAGACAAGTTTTTTGGTCTTTAACTGCCCGCGCTTCCTATTCAGGATCGCCTCCTCATTCTCCTTGACAAAAGATTGAAAAATCTGGATATGTTTCTTGACCGGCTCGATATGGATCAGGCCCGTCTTTTCGATCAGGTGCCCATATAGCATCAGCGCCTTTTGCTTGTTCCCAAAAGACGCGTTCACATCCCGGATAAAGTTGCAGATCGTATTGAACGCAAGCGCCGTCTTCTCATCCATTTTCCTTTTTTATTCTATATTTTCATCTTCTTAAACCGGATTATTTAATTTGGAATAGCCAATACTTAACGTTTGCAAAATATAGGTCATTACGATAACGTTTATTGAATGATCTCTCCCTGCTCCATCTCACTTGGTTTCATCACATAGACCACGGTCCCCGTCTTTTCATTATTGTGTGGATCGATGGCACCGATCTTGCCACCGTAGCATCCCACATACCAGAATTTATCGAGCTTCTTGCTGGCAAAGGCGATGGTGACGCATCCCTCTTGGACTCGGAGCTTGCCACGGGTGGTGGCGATGGGTTCGTAGAGGAGACCAAGCTGGTAGTCGAGGAGGCCGGCTAGGTAGGACATGTCGGGGAGCGGAAGGATTTGGAGGAGTCGTTTCAGACGGGTATCGATAATGCCCATGATATGCAGGAATGAGGGGATGTCGGGGCAGGTTCGGAGCTGTCGGATCTTGGTGGGGGTGAGGCCGGGAATCTCGAGGAAGGCGCTGTTGGTGTATTGGTCGCGTATGGTCTGGATCACCCTGGTCGCATGCTGGGTCTGGGATCGGATCTTGGGAGAAGGAGTGATGTGGGATCTAGCCTTGGTAAGATATAGTGTGAAGGTGGGGAGGGCACGGACACTGATCAGGTGCTGTGTGATTGCAGGGACGCCTCGGAGAGAATGGTCGCTGTCCATCAGAAAGAAATTATGATCATTGAGTTTCCTTCCTACAAGCGCCATATGTCCCGACTCGGCGTTCTCGTAATACATGCCAAGTAGGGTCACATTCCCTGGCAAAAGATGCTCGTTCAGGAATCCAAACAAGTCCTGGATATTGTGTTCATGAAAGGTCATGGTCGGAGTTAGATAGGCAAGGATTGCACCGATCTCGTTGATGAACAGACCGCGACGAAAGGCCATGGTCCGCAACAATCGGCCCATTCGATCGGTAATGGCATTCAGGTGCTCCAACGCACATACCGCACAATCCATCCCACCTTCTTTCTTCAATCTTCTCTTAAAGGCCATTTCGCTTCCCTCTAATGTAAATTGTAAGAGATGCATATTTCTTTCTTTTACCGTCCAGAAAAAAAATATGATCTAAAGGAAACCATAAATAGGGGTTAAAAAGAAATGAGTGCACCGTCGATGAGCGAAGATGGAGTGATCCGTAATAAGACGCGTTTGACGCTAGAACGTAGACACCAATTGATTGATCTGAACAAGGAGTATGTGAATTTTGAGATTTTTTTCGAGTGTCGCTCGGCGGATGCCACCAAGGACTTTGAGATGCTGGTGATTAATCAGGAGCAATTGAATACAGTGGATCTGGCGAATCTGGTGCTGAAGAAGACAAGGGGTGGGTATATTTCGGGCAATATTGTAGCGGATGAGGATCGTTACCAGAACTACTTTCTGGTGATCCGTTCGCTGGGTGAGGACCAGACGGTGGATGTGGAGCTTGACATCAATATCAAGCCCACCGAGGCCGCCAAGCGTCCCGAACTTCCTCCTGCTCCTCCTGTGGAGCAGCCTCTGCCTCCTCTTCCCATCGCAGAGGAATGCAGTGGTGGCAGTAAGAAAACATGGTCCGAGTATTTCAAAAAGAATTATCTCATTATTTTATTTGTCGTGATTCTTGTGGGCGTAACCGCCTATTATGTGTATACACGCTATTATGTTCCAGGTGCGGCTGCGGCTATCGGTGGTAGTTGTGCGGCGGTGACCGCTTCCGTATCAGTGGAAAAGGCGGAATCGGTCGTTTCTTCGTCGCACTCGTCGGCGGAGTCGGCACCTTCCGAGGATGGAGGATCGGAGACCGGTATCATCAAGAGGTTGATCAATAATCAAAAGAAGAAGCCCACCGAGGAAAAATGAAAATGATTCAAGAGTGGATTCCAAATAACAACAAATAAAAAATGGACCTTTTGTTCTACTGGATCTGCACAAGAGTGTATTCGATGCGGCTTGCGAACAGTCATTCTTCTACTCTTGTTCTCCGCGGTCATGTGTTTGAATCGCCACTTCATGCGAATTATCTGTGGTCAATGTTCATTCTGATGCTGGGGATGATGATGAATGGATGGCTATTCTACTTTTTCCTCCTCTCCACCTTTGTTGAGATGATGACGATCCATGAGCGTGATACTCTTCCGAACCTTACCTGGACGCTCAATGGACACGAGGTCCGGCACGAATATGTGATGGTTTCGTTGTTGACGTGTTCGTTTCTTTTGACACCGAGTATCCTAAAACTTTTACTTCATCTCGGTCTGCTCGGTGGCTTTTATTACCTCGATACCAACATCGTCCGACCTTTCCTCTCTTCGCATCAACAGGTTATGGTGTTGGACGAGGATAAGAAGGAACAATAATATTGTTTTGGATAGACTTTTCTTTTTTTTTCCAGTAAAAAAAAAATGATGCTCAATTTGTCATGAAAAATTTTTGCAGCATTGCAAAAGACGTGAAATTTATTTAGGAAATGTAGTCGATGAAACGTGTCTGATGTGTCATTCAAGGTAATTTTACCAGCCTCATCGTAATTGAGTTCAAGGGAGCGAATCACCGATCTCAAGTCTCCGCTGTGCTATTATATTTTCTTATCCTAAAGTCGTTTTTTTTTGGAGGACGGTCTAAAAGTTCCCTCCCACGTTGGAAGAATAAAGAGCCGCCTTCATGCCAAAATTAGGGGGGATATTTTTCTTGGATTTGGGGTATTTTACATTCATGGTGCCTGGAAGCAAAATATTTTGCTCAAAGATGAGAATAAGGAGCTCTCCATCGTTCTCCACCGCATTTTTCACATGGTGCGGGGTTATCGTTTTTTTACGCTCATCTTTACAAACGTTTCCAGCGAGTTCGAGGATCTCGCCTGTTAGGTATTCGAGCACGCCGGCCAGGTATACAGCGGCCGTCTCATCGACTCGACAATTCGAGTGTTTTCCAATCATATCTTTGCAACGATCTACCGAGAATTGGAGACCGGCACGAGCCGATTTGGAGGTGTGAGTGGAGGAGGAAGTAAATTTTGTAACAGCCTTGGTGCCTTGACTGACGGCGTGTTTGACCAATTCGCCGGGTAAAATGAGCCGGGTCGAGGTCTGGATCTCGCGAGATCCTATGGTGTTTTTCTCATCCACGTGGCTGGACAGGTTCTTATAATGGGTGGGATGGATAAGACGATTTGATTCTTGGACAATCGAGTCGCCAATTTTGTTAATCATAAAATTGATAAGAGAGACGGTGGTCTGGTTTATGTGGGTGTCGGGGTGGACCTGTTTCAACACTTTCTTAATGTAGACTTCAAAGTTCTCCATTTTATTTTTAAATTATTATATTTTTTTTTTTCATAAAAATAAAAATAATGGGAAACGAAGATCTAAAAAAACCTCAGATTGCTCGTCTTATTGAACGTGTCGGGATTGATAGAATTAGTGGTCTTACCTACGAAGAGAGTCATGGGATTATCCGTCAGTTTCTGGAGTATTTTTTGAAAAAAGTTGTGATATACACTGACTACTATCGAAAAAAGACCGTTTCAGTGGACCATGTCATGATGTCCATGAAATCTTCGCTGTTTTTAATTCAAAAAAATATCCCCACTTGCTCTCTCAATGACCGTAAACCCACCACCTGCCTTGTATTCCAAAAGGCTCCTTTCCAAAGACTGATCCGTGAGATTGCCAGCTATTATAAAAAGGACCTGTCTTTTGAACAGGAGGCTCTCCAACTCATCCAATACTATACGGAGATCTATATGACCAATGTATACACCGAAGCCCGCTACATCCTCATGGCATCCAAGAGGGAGACTCTGGAACCTCGTGATCTACAATTGGCGAGAGACGTTACAGGACGCGGTAAAAAAATCCATCCATAATGTTATCGTGAGATCCTTTTATTTCCAGAAAATAAAAGTGGGTATTTTGCCAATGTTTGAATACAGCTCAATTTCCTGTGTAAATCATGTTTCGTCAGAAACATTACACCGAGGCCTCATATTTCCCAAAAAAGTGGGCGGTTTAAAGTTCATCGAGGCCTGGTAGCTGGTCCACACCCAGATACTTGATAAAGGAATCATCGTCCTGCTTTTCCTCCAGGCCCGCTTCTTTCCTTGCGGCCATGTATTTATCGCGATACTGGTCCAGGAATTCGGGGTGGTCTGCCTCGGTCTTGGCGATGGTCTCGTTGGTCGTTTTGATGATATCCTTCATCTGGAGGCACTTCTTCATGGTCTCACGATAGGTCCAGATGAGCTGTGCGCGCTTGACCTGGTCCGTGATGTAGATTTCATAGGGATCCTCTGGCAGATCCTCCTTGGCCCGCTTGGATTGGTCCAGGAGGTTCTTCTCGCGGTCTTGCATCTCGCGAACCTCTTTTTCCTCCTCACGCTTCTTGCTCAGGATGTCCTCACTGATCAGCTTGACTGTCTTCTTGCGAATGTCGATCGTTTGCAGCTCCTTTTCAAAGCCCTCTTCGTTGGTCACAGGAAATGGTCGGCCAACAAAGGCATGGAAGATCTCATGGTAGGAATCGTGATTCCGGATCAGCATCTCGGCGCGCTCATTCGCCTCCTCCTCTGTCGCAAACACTCCCCTCACCTTCATCATCCCGTAGATGTTATCGCTATCCGGTCTCGCACCACTCGAAGGAATGAACGATACCAGACAGATCTTCTGATTCATTAGAGGAGGATCCGCATACTGACGATCGATCTGAGGAAACATCAGGCTTTTCACCTTGCTCCCCAGCGCCTCGCCCAGCTCCTTTTCCGTGAGAGGAGGATGATTCAGAGAACGCGTCGTCACACCCACCGCCTTGATGTCCAGTGGTGAACGAAGCGAATCAAATTGTTTCTGCATTGCCTTTTTTATTCTCATGATAGGTCGTCTTTAGATGGTTAATGTATCTAGATTTCAAAACTGTTAAGAAAATAAAATAATAGGTAAAAAACATGGAGTCTCTAGATATCGTAGGAAAGGTTTGTGAATACCTGGATTGTCGGGATGTTATGCGGGTATCGAGGGTGGTTATCATCCCATCCCATCAACAAGAAAGAGTAGAGACGCGGATCGATTGGATCCAGGAGACGTATCCCTTGCCGATCATAGAATTGTTCACGCTGGACAGGATGCTTTCGTATCCGATTCAAGAACAAGAATTGATCACGGAAGACGAGATGACAAACGCCGTCGTGCTGGGAAAAGATGAGTTGGGACGGTCCTTTATTGCGATGCGCACCCTGGACGAGAATCGTCGTCGGTGTGTAGACATAGTATTCCAGAGGTATACGGATAGCAAAAAGATATGGAGGTGTAAATACAAAAGCTCGGATGGATTCACATCCCCGGACGAGAATATTCTTTCTGATAGAGGACTTCGAAACAATATTAAGAAATTATTGGACAATGATTCACAACTGGAATTTCCTTACTATATGCGCGAAGAACAAATCTATACCAAGACCTATTATTTATGGTAATGTCTCATATAAAGTTGCCACACACATTATTATCCGACATGATGATTTCGCTACTGTCCGGTTGCAGAAAGGTATTTAATCTTTCCATTATTTTTTGTGTGTTGGCTCCCATGAATTTTTCGAGGATCGTCAATTCAGCTCCCTTCACAATAATAAAGGTAGGAAATCCCTGGATCTCAAAGAAATCAAGCAATTCGTCTGCCTGATCCCCATCCACCTTGACAAACTCCACCGACTTGTATTCTGGTAGCTCGGATATTTCTTTATACCAGGGTGCAATGGCACGACAAGGACCGCACCATTCCGTGTAGAAATCAATCAACACAATATTACCATTCGTAGCTAATTCTTCAAGTTCTTCTTTTGTTTGAACGATACGCATTTTTGTCATTCAATTTTTATTCTTAAACCATTAAAAAAAATGATTTTATCTATCTAAATTTCTATAAGAATGGCAGTGCTCTTACTAACATTTTTTTTCTCTTTACCCCACAGAATTTATCCATCGAATCATGACTGATGAGGAACAGATTTTTCAGTGTGCGGAACGTTTCGAGGAGTTTTTTCAGCGTGCGGAGCCACGTGTGCGTGAGAAGAAATATCATCTTCACAACGCAACCGGTAGTCGCTCGCGCATCCATATCATATCCGATCAGAAGCGTCGCACTCATCACATTAAGATCAAGAAGAATAAGAGGGATCTGGTCGGAAAGAAAAACAGGAGCCGTAGCCGTAATATCATCCGTGTTTTCAAGTCTGTGAAACCAGTCGTGGATCCATCGAAGCGCCGTGCCAACAGGGAGTGGCACAAGGCAGGAAAACCCCGCATCCAGTTTTGGAAAGGAATGGACGCGGATGACGATAACGAGTAATAGAATTTTCCAAAAAAAAAAAAGAATTTTTTAGAAATGATCGGAAATCAATCATCACCATCGATACTTGATGTTTCTGATGATGCAGTGGAGTCCATAGGATATGAATCCAAGAGAGAGGCAACATCATAAAAATATAATTTTTTTATAAATATAAATATAAGAGCACAGAAATAAATCAATAAAATGTGGCTATTATACGGTGGTAATGGATGGATCGGGAGTCAATTCCGGGAGGAATTGATGCGCGAAAACATTGAGCATATATGTGCGGTCTCACGAATGGATCAGACACTGGAGGTGGAGAAGGAGATTCGGAGGCTCAAGCCCGAGAGGATTGTGACGTTGGCGGGACGGACCTCGGGGGGAGGCATCCCGACGATCGATTATCTTGAGGGCGGGAGGCAGCAGACGCATGAGAATGTCCGAGATAATCTCTTTGGTCCTATCCAGCTGGCGCTCTTGGCCAAGAAGCATGGCATTCACTTTACCTACCTCGGCACCGGATGCATCTTTAATTACGACGGTGAGCACACGATTCAGAACGATAATGGATTTACGGAGGAGGACGCACCGAATTTCTGGGGATCCTCCTATTCGGTCGTCAAGGGATTCACGGACCGATTGTTCCATGACGAGGCGTTCTCTAGCGGGATGCTCAATCTCCGGATCCGAATGCCGATTAATGACGACATGGAATCGACCAGGAATTTTATTCAGAAGATTACCAACTATGAAAAGATCTGCAGCATCAAGAATTCCATGACGGTGATCCCTGATGTCCTGCCAATCATGATCGACATGATCCGGAAACAAAAGACGGGGACGGTGAACCTGGTGAATCCAGGCACCATCTCCCATAATGAGATCCTGGATATGTATCGGGATATTGTGGATCCGACGTTTACTTACAAGAACTTTACACTGGAGGAGCAGGCACGTGTGCTCCGTTCCGATCGGTCCAACAATCGTCTGGACACCACGCTACTGGAGAAGGAATATTTCATCCTGCCGATCTATGAATCGGTGCAACGGCTCCTGAAAAAGATCCGCAAGCAGAGGATCCTTCAGCTGGCCCCCACCCTTAAGAATGTTCTGGTGACGGGCGGCTTTGGATTCATCGCCTCGAATTTCATCCATCACCTGGTGTCGGTGGACGACAAGATCAACATTGTGAATGTGGACAAGGTCAGCTATTGCTCGAGGCGCGAGCATCTGACCGGTCTGACGAATGTGGTCAGCTATGAGAAGGACATCAACGATATGGAGGGCATGTTGAAGATCCTGGAAGAGCACGACATCGATGTGGTGGTGCATTTCGCCGCACAGTCTCACGTCGACAATTCCTTTAACAATTCGATCCAGTTTACCCAGGACAACATCTCGGGGACGCACAATCTTCTGGAGGCCTGCAAGCGCCACAAGAAGCTGTCGCGCTTCATTCATATCTCGACGGACGAGGTCTATGGCGAGACCACAAGGAACGAACCGTTCGCCGAGACGCATCTGCCGAATCCCACCAATCCCTATGCGGCTACCAAGATCTCGGCGGAATTCCTGGTCCAGTCCTATTTCCACTGTTTTGACCTTCCCATCGTCATTGTCCGTGGCAATAACGTCTACGGTCCTCGCCAGTTCCCTGAGAAACTGATCCCCAAGTTCATCCAACACCTTCAGAACAACAGTAAATGCACCATCCATGGCAACGGCAACACGCGCCGCAATTTCATCCACGTGGAGGATATGTGTCGGTGTATCATGACCATCATCGAGAAGGGTGGCATTAATGAGATTTATAACATCGGCACCACCAATGAATACAGCGTGTTGCAGATCGCCCACATGCTCATTTCTCAACTCAAGGGGAGCCACGTGGATCCCCGGGACTATTTCGAGTTTGTCCCGGATCGGTTCTACAACGACTTTCAATACCGTATCGACTGCACCAAGGTGATGGCCTTGGGATGGGAGCCTCGTATCTCGTTTGCCACCGGTCTCCGTCAGACCATTGATTACTACTTGAAATATCAGAAATTATTTGGATAAATATTCCAAACAACATTTATATATTTCAATATTTCAATATATGTTCGAATTTATAAAAGATGCTGAATTTTCTTTGAAATATGGTCCTCGGACACGCAATATCGTTGGGCTGTTTCAAAATTGGATTGAATATAATCTGCCATAGAATTCCAATCGATTGTGGATAGATTATTTAGGATGATTCCTAATTCTTCAATCGAATCAAAAAGGAGGAAACCACGTGTATCAAAGAAATTGCCAATCGACGGACATCCCCAATAGATTGGGATGGTGCCTGTCATCAGACAATCGATCAATTTTTCGGTGAACCAATAATCCCGCTTACAATTTTCAATAATGATGGAATATCGATAGTCGGCCAATGCCGTAATCTTATTATCAATCGCGTGATACCCATTTCCGTAGATATCCATCCTATGACCTAAGTGTCGAATCACATCATGACGTAATCGATGACCAGATGCATAATTCTTGTGGGAGACAA
>Ga0114971_10000774_pt1 | contig 21569 bp, 21 predicted proteins | sample M_140625_MF_Meta_FD_87320 | JGI IMG/M metagenome (GOLD analysis project Ga0114971, IMG submission 87320) | Freshwater microbial communities from Lake Montjoie, Canada to study carbon cycling - M_140625_MF_MetaG | ecosystem: Environmental > Aquatic > Freshwater > Lake | place: Lake Montjoie...
CACCTGCAGCGACGTTTACGTATCGTTGGTTTGCTGATTCTGATGTGATTTCTGGTGCGACGTTGGCGACGTATCTGGTGAAGACTGGCGATGTGGGTAAGCGGATCAGTGTTGAGGTTACGGCTTCGGCTACTCGTTACACCTCGGAGACGAAGACGAGTTTGGCTACGGCTGCGGTGACGTTGCCGTTGATTCCGGCGGCTCCGACACCGGTTATTTCGGGAACAGTGAAGGTTGGTAGCACGTTGACGGTTGCACCTGGCACGCTGGTGGGGGCCACGGTGAAGAGTACTCAGTGGTCGAGTGCCTCGACGTTGACGGGATCGTATTCCGCGATTGAGGGTGCTACGGGAAACACGTATGTGTTGACGGCTAGTGATGTCACCAAATTCATCAGGGTTACGGTGACGTGGCAGAAGTCGGGTAACGGTGATACGCCGAAGACGGCGACGACGGTTGCGGTGGCGGCGGGAACGTTTGCGACACCACCGATTCCGACGATTACGGGTACTAAGACGGTTGGTCAGACGTTGACGGCGAATGAGGGAACGTGGTCGCCAACGACGGATTCGTACACCTATGTGTGGTCGTCGTCGGCGACGGCGACGGGAGTTTACGCCCCGATTTCGGGTGCGACGAGTAGGACGTATGAGTTGACGTCTCTAGATCGTGGCAAGTTTGTGAAGGTCACGGTGACGGGTGTAAAGGCTGGGTTCACCTCGGCGACGAGTTTGTCGGCAGCGACGACGGTTGTGGTGGCGGGTCCATCAGGGGGCACAACGTTAACTGTTACTAACTCAGGCGCGGGTTCTTACACTATTAATGGTTCAACTAATCCAACTTTTACTTTTATTCGCGGTCAAAGGTATGTGATTAACGTAAGCGCCACCGGACATCCATTCTGGATACAGACAGTCGCTGGAGCATATAGCTCGGGTAATATCTACAACACTGGCGTAACCAATAATGGTGCACAAAGTGGAACTATTATTTTTGAGGTTCCGTATGACGCACCTAATAATCTTTATTACGTTTGTCAGTATCATTCTTCAATGGCTGGCTCTATTACTGTGTCAAACTAAGCCCCAGCGGACACCTACACCTACACGTACACGTGGTCGCGAGCGTCTGTGGCGAATGGCGCCCACACCACCATCAGCGGGGCCACGTCAGCGACGTACGTCCTAACATCGGCTGACATTACCAAATACATCAGGGTCACGGTCACGGGCACCAAGTCCGGATACACGACCGTCACCAGCGGCCCCTCACTCGCGACCACCATCATCGTGGCTGGGTAGGAAACAAAGTTAAGTTGACGGTTTACATTGGGAGAACGGTAGTTTAACCTAGAACCAGCGGTCGACATTGACCGAATTTCAAATAGACAGCAAGGAGCTTATTCACTATGGCTTTATCCCTCAATTCAGTGCACCACACCGCGATAATCGTCAAGAACCTTGACAGGTCGATTTACTTTTATCACGACCTGCTTGGCCTTGAATTTTCGAACGAGCCAAGCCCATGGTTTGAAGGCCCAGAACTGTCGAAGGGCGTCAACGTTCCTAACGCAAAGCTGCGACAGGTTTCTCTGTGGGTCGGCAAAAACTCGACTCTCGAATTGATCGAATACGGAAACCGTCCGGCAGATAACGACACACCTATTCAACAGAACTACCTTGGCGCTATGCACATGGCCTTCCAGGTTCCCGATGTCGAAAAGGCCTGCGCGGAGCTCACGGCGAAGGGCATCAAGTTCTATTCCGCACCGAACGTAGTCGACGAGGGAGTTCTCTCGGGCTGGCGCTGGGTTTACTTCGAAGACCCCGATGGCATCCCACTCGAACTTGTCGAGGTCGCGTATTACAACGAAGAGGATCGCAAGGTTGGAATCGCTGAGTATCTGGCTAACCGACCAAAGCTTGCTGACCTCTAACTCAAATTAACCAACTCGCTTCCCACGGAAGAAACGATGTTGATGAGCGTGACGATGTGCACCGCGGAAATCACAAGGTTGCTGATGACGACCGGGTGCCCCATTCGACCAACGGTAAAGGGAGTCGTGATTTTGTAAATCACTTGGACCGACAGAAGAGCGGCTACAAATGCTGGGATCGGCAAAAAGAGAAGTGCAATTGATGCGACGAGAATTGCGAAATAGATGGACCAAAGTATCCCTCGTGCCGCAGTGAACGGCCCCCACGTGTCGTCAACAAGTTTGGTCTTGGCCGCCATGAGCACAACAATCGGCACCAGCACGACGGTATTCAGAATCAATGAGACATAAATCAACGCGGTCAACTATCTCCCACCTAACCTTCCTTTTGCCGAATTTCGATTTCCTGTTGCTGGAACTAGCGGAACGGTCTTGCCGAATCCGAAAGCGGGCATATTGACGTACATATTTTCGGTGTTGCCTTTGGGTACAGCATAGGTTTCGTGCCAAATACCGACAGACGATGTCGATTGCGCGGCTTTATTGAAAGCCCTCCACGCGGGCAAGTGTTCGGAATCTTTCGCCTTGGCGTATTCCATTAGCTTCTCGGTGCTTTCCCAGTATTGAACGAGAATGAGGGTGCGGCTGAACCACATTTCATAGGATTTGAAACCAAGTTTCGGGTTCTTGTAAAGTTCCGGCAACATTCGTGCCATTGCGGTAAACACAGGTACCCATTTTGTCAACGCGAAAACGTTGTTGATGCGCATCCCGATAAGGAAAACCACAAAATCTTTATCGGCAGGTGCGGTCATTCGACCTTTGTTGATGGCCATCAGCGTCTTACTCCTTCTTCTTTTTCAACAATTCCAGACCAAATCCCCTCCGGGAGATTAGCAATGAAGGCGTCGTCAGTCCGTGGTCTCATCGGTTCCGAATCATTAGTCAGCGTAGCGTGTCCATGAACGGATACCCTTAAAAAGTGAAATGTCATGATTAAGAACTTGGTTTCAACTTATAAATAGAGAGAGTGAACAATTGAACGTTGCAACGTCGATAAGAGACAGCGCTATTCTCGGCCGTTGGAAGCGCCAGGTCTCTCTATTCCTCGTCGGACAGACAATCACCACCTTTGGTTCTTTCCTGGTGCAGTACGCGATCATGTGGCACCTGACACTCGAGACGAAATCGGGCATGGTCCTCGCGCTGGCCGCCATCTTCGGATTCCTCCCGCAAGCAATCGTCTCGATCTTCGCGGGGGTCTGGGCCGACCGCGTCAACCGAAAAATCATGATCATCGTGTCAGATTCGGCAATAGCATTGGCGACACTGGGATTGGCATTTCTCATGCTCTCTGGCGTGGACGATCTCTGGCTCATTTTCTTGGTCATGGCCGTTCGGTCGGTCGGTGCCGGCGTTCAGATGCCTGCAATTTCTGCGTTGCTTCCTCAGATCGTTCCTGCCGACCGGCTCATGCGCGTGAACAGCATTAACAGCAGCATTCAGTCTTCGCTGGGACTGTTGGCACCCGTTGCCGCAGCAGCGGTCTACGCCAACATGTCGATCGTCGCCATCTTTTTCATCGACTTCGTGACGGCAGTTATTGGACTTGCACTTCTCGCGATGGTTGCAGTTCCCTCGCTCGCACGGGTGGCGGACGGCGACAAACCCAGCTACTCCGCTGATCTGACCGACGGCATTCGCTACATCTTCAGCAATGAACTGGTGCGTTGGGTGATGGCAGTCTTTGGAATCGTATTCCTGCTCATCGTCGCGCCGTCGAATCTGTCGCCACTCATGCTGGTGCGAACTTTCGGTTCTGACGTGTGGATGCTGACGATTCTAGAGCTTTCCTTCGGGGTAGGAATGGTTGCCGGCGGCGCGCTCATGGCAATCTTCGCAGCAAAAATCAATCGCATTCAGGCAATCATCGGTTCCTCGATATTGTTCGGATTGCTCGCGGTCACGATGGGTTTCACCACCAATTTGATTCTGTTCTTCAGCCTGTTTTTCATCATCGGCGTGGTCGTCCCCGCCTTCTCGACATCAGCGATGACCCTCTTGCAAGAGACCGTAGAGCCAGAGCGCCAGGGACGCGTCTTCGGTTTTGTCGGAATCGTTATGTCCGTCGCGATGCCCCTCGGCATGGCTGTTTTGGGCCCGTTGGCCGACATCGTCTCGGTTGAAATCCTCCTCATCGTTACGGGCTCCGCCACCGTGGTCACCGCGCTGATTGCGATTACTGTTCCGGGAGGGAAGCGAGCCATCGTAGCCGCGCACGAATCCACTGGCAAGTAAAAGCAGCGATCACGAAAACTCTGTCGGCGAGGGCGATTCGTCATCGTTGGCCAACATCGCTCGCAGGGTGTCATCTGCTGTGGTCACAATTTCATAGGTCTGGGCAATCAGTTCCTCTGCCGACTGGGAACTCAGCAAATCGAACCGGTCCATCTCGCCGATTGGCAGCACGCCGGCCAGTTGCCAACATGCCTCCATCGGGTCGTCTGATAACTCGACGTCTGCTCCGAACTGAAAATCACCAAATTGGCTGGCGAACGAGAGCAAGTTCCTAACGGCCAGTTCTAGGTGAACGCGAGCCGGCATCAGGCTGTCGTCCCAGATCAAATCGGGAATCAAGTCGATGTCGGCGATGGGGTAGGGGTCATCCGGTAGCCAGGCGCTGACGCGAAACCTCTGAGTTCCGGCGGCCTCGAGGCCGAGGAATTCTCCCGTAGCGCCGACGTCGGCGACGGAGGCGATTGTGCCAATAGACATCCGACCTTCGCCACCACCGACCTCTGCGCCACGCGCAATTCCCACAACACCGAATTCGGGGTTTTCGGCGCTCATCAGGTCGCCGAGAAGCTTGAGGTAGCGCTCTTCAAAGATTCGCAATGTCAGGGGCATCGATGGGAACAACACCGACCCGAGCGGGAACATAGGCATAACGGTCATTGTTCACACGCCATCCTGCTGCTCGCTCAACCAGGTCGCTCTGCTACGGAGTAGCGAGCACACCAATCTTCAAGGCATCAAGTTGTGCATTCGGCGCTGAGGCGTTCCCGTGCTGCGCCCCGAAGCCTGCTGTTCCATCAACGCCGCAGAGGCCGGCGATTGCGGCGGAACCACCGGGGTGCTGGTTCAGGAAAGGTGTCATGTCATAAACCGAGCCACCGATTATGGTCCAGCAGTCCGCGGGGGTGGCGTGTTGACTGACTTCCGCAACCGTTATTGTTCCAGCAGCAGGGTCGGTTGGGGCGGCAGTGGGGCTCTGACTCGGGACGACGGGGGCACCCATGAGTTTCGCCCACGTCGCCTCGGCACCGGAATGGCCAACCAGAAATGTTAGCGCGGTGACGACGATCGACAGGGCAATCACCAAGGCGCCAGTAATTTTTCGCATCGTATTGAGTCCGCCGCGTCGCGCGATGAGAAACCAGACAACCGCGATAACGGCCAGCGCCGCAACCCACACGGGGAAGACCTCCCCCAAACTTTGGTGTCGTTCGGTGATCCCCACTCGTTCAGCGAGCGACTCACCCGATTGCTTCGCGACGAACGACAGCGGCACGGTCACCACGATCAGGACTACGAAAGCGAAGGCGAAACGCGTTCGAAACGTTTTGTTCATCACAGCGACAATCAAACCCAGTGCGGCGAGGGGCACGAGGACTGCGGCGAAGTGAATCACGAGCGGGTGAACCGGCAGACCGGCAATGGTGTCAAAGATTTCGTTCATACCCGTCACCGTACCCTCTGAATCTGTGAAGTTTCAGTGTGTGCCCACTGCATTCTCTTTACCAACCAAGCGTTCCGGGAGCGCCTTTGAAGGGCCCTTCGATGTTGCTCGTAATCCAGCCCCCGTAGAAATCGCCCTCTTGTGGGATGACGGTCTCGTCCCCCACCTGGCACAGGTCGACTCGGCTTGCATAGAGAGCAACTTTCCCCGCGAGAGTCCCGAACCCTGAGGCCGGATTTTCATAGGTCCATGCAGCACGGTTGATGCGTTGACCCGCGATGTCGAGGTCGAAATAGCTCGCAATACCTTTGAATTCGCACACGGTGTTTCCGCTGACCGGAATCAAAACCCCGTCGATGAAATCAACTATCGGCAGGTAATACGTCGGTGGATGGGACGTTTCCAAAACACGAGCCGCACTGTTTGTGGAAACAATCGTCACTCCGTTGTGGACAACCACGATGTGTGAACTCACGGGTTCTACTCGTGGCGGTCTGGGATAGTCCCACACTGATTCTTTGGCCATCGAGTTCGCCATTTTTCCAGCCTACTTCCCGACAGGTATAGGGGTATCAGCGCGCCAAGTACAGCATGTACTGGCTGCCACCGAGACTTATCTGCGTCGTTAACTGAAGGTCAGGTGCGAGGCGCGACACCCGATCGAGAAGCCAGTCCGAGGCCTGCCGTGCATCATCCTCGTCGGGGCATCGAGCGACGATCTCACGACCGCCCTTGGCACGAAGCCGTTCGACCGCCTCGAAAATCGGTGATGGATCCACCACAAAGAGTTCCGGTGCCCATCGAACTACTGGCGAGATCTTGCCTTTCATCGTGTTGCACGCCCTATGAGCGAGTCGTTCGACGGTGGGTGCGCCCTTTTTGACTCGCGTCGCCGCGTAGCTGTCCACGCTCGGTCCCAAATCGGAATTCACTGACCCGTCTGGGTCAACCGGTTGGTCGCACAACCAGCACATCCAGTTGTCGACGTCGCCGACAGTTGTGATGTCGCTCATGGTTAGAGGCTATGGCATTGTCAACGAAAGCGATTCTCGGGAGACGTACCTATCAGCTCTCACGGGTCAAATTGTGCCTCATCGCCGACCAGTTCTTTCGGCGGCAACGGCCGCGATGATGACGATGCCAATACCGGCCACTTGGAGTAGATCGAGTTGTTCGCCGAGAAGTGTCACCCCGAAGATAGCGGCGAGGGCTGGTTCACCGGCGGAAAGCGTCCCGAAAGCCGCTGCGGTCAGTCGTTGGAGCGCGACGAGCTCGAGGGCGAAGGGGATCACCGGCATGAGAATCCCAAGCCCTAAACCTGCGAGCACGACCCAGATATCTAGGTGTCCCCAGGCCGACGGAAGTCCCACGAAGGTTGATGCAATGGCGGCCACGGGGATTGTGACCGCGAGCGCTCGGAAACCGGAAACGCGATCTCCTGCGGATTGGGTCAAGACGATATAGAACGCCCACCCACACGCCGCAAACAACGCCCACATCACTCCCCACGGGTCAATCGACCCTTTCCAAGGTTGGGTTACTGCGATAACTCCGACCAAGGCGAGAACGGGCCACCAAATGTGACTGCGCTTTTTGGCGCGCAAGACCCCGACCGTGAGTGGGCCGAGGAACTGAATCGGCACGGTCATACTCAACCCGATCGTGGCAACGGCGAATTGAAAGGAGATCGTCATCAGGGCCGTAGCAAACCCCAAACCGATAAGGAGGCGCAGGTTCGCTCGGCCGTACGAGCGAAAATCGGGGCGCACAAGTGCGAGAAATATGATTGCCCCACCCACGAGTCGAAGCCAGCCAGCGCCGGCCGGTCCGACGATGGGATAGAGCTGAGTCGTCAAGACCGCCGCAAACTGGAGGATTGCCATCGCGGCCACAGCAAACACCCAGCCGGGGACGCCTTGCGACTTCATGTTGTCGACTCTATCGGTCGCCGATTGACAACTTATGGGCGGGCGAAATCGCGTGCTGGCTGGTTTCTGGCAGAATCACGACATGAGTTTCGATTTCCCCGTTGTCGAAAAAAGCATCGCAGAAATCCGCGCTGCACTGGATGCAGGAACGGTGTCGAGCGTCGAACTTGTCGCCGCGTATTTGAACAGGATCGGTTTCTACGACCGCCATGGAATCACACTGAACGCAGTCCCGGTTCTCAATCCAGCGATGTTTGCAGACGCGCGGGCATCGGATGTGCGCCGAGCGCGAGGCGAGGTTCTCAGTCGGCTCGACGGGATTCCTTACACGGCCAAAAATTCCTATCAAGTCGAAGGGCTAACAGTCGCGTCAGGTTCACCCGCGTTCGCTGATCTGGTTGCTCAGCACGACGCTTTCACCATCGCTCAACTGAGAAAAGCGGGTGCTGTCCTAATCGGTCTGACCAACATGCCGCCCATGGCCAACGGCGGTATGCAACGCGGTGTGTACGGGCGGGCCGAGAGCCCCTACAACGCCGATTTTCTGACGGCGGCCTTTGGGTCGGGGTCGTCGAACGGGTCAGGCACTGCCACGGCAGCGAGTTTCGCCGCGTTCGGTTTGGGTGAAGAAACCTGGTCGTCAGGTCGCGCTCCAGCATCGAACAACGCTCTCTGTGCGTACACGCCATCCCGCGGTGTGATTTCGACCCGCGGAAACTGGCCGCTTGTCCCCACGATGGACGTTGTCGTTCCGCACACTCGCACGATGGACGACATGCTCGCGCTGCTCGATGTAATCGTCGCGGACGACACCGTCACGCGCGGAGACTTCTGGCGGGTGCAACCTTGGATTCCGACACCGCCGTCGTCCGAACTGCGACCGGAATCGTACGCGGCGCTCGCGAAGGGAAAATCGCTGTCAGGTAAGCGAATAGCGATTCCGAGGATGTACCTCAATGCCGATCGTGAAACCTCTGACCCCATCGAAACCCGAGAGTCTGTGGTTGAACGTTGGCGAGACGCGAAAGTCACGCTCGAGAGACTCGGTGCCGAGGTAATCGAAACAGACTTCCCGGTCGTCGCGAACTATGAAGATAAGCAAGGACAGTCCCACAATCTTGTTGCTCGCGGACTGTTGCCTGCGGACTATGCCGACCGCGAACTTCACGAACTCAGCATGTGGGGCTGGAACGAATTCCTGGCCGCGAACGGGGATCCGAAACTTCACGCGCTCGTCGATGTCGACGAGGACAAGATTTTTCCGCAACCCAGCGAGTCCTTGGAAGATCAATACGGAATCCACCAGTCGCGGTTTTCGCCAGAGGACGTCACGCTTGACAGTTATGTCCGTGACGCGAGGCGCGATGGTATTACCGCGCTCGCCGACATCCCGACCATCGCTGACGGGCTACACGGACTCGAAGAGGCCCGGAGAGTCGACCTAGAGCAGTGGATGGACGAGAACCGACTCGACGCCGTTGTATTCCCCGCGGTCGCGGATGTTGGTCTGGCGGACATGGATGTGAACCCCGCTTCGGCGGAACTCGGATGGCGCAACGGCACGTGGGTCGCGAACGGAAACGTTGTGATCCGCCACCTCGGCATTCCTACCGTGACGGTTCCCATGGGCAACATGAGCGACATTGGCATGCCGGTTGGACTCACGTTTGCCGGCCGTGGTTATGACGACACCAACCTTCTGGCTTTCGCCTCGGCGTTCGATCGGGCGCACTTCGGGCGAATTGCGCCGCCTCGCACTCCGGAACTCGCGGAGGCCGTGTGGCTATCTCGCGGCAGCGACGCCAAAGAACTGCCATCACTCGCGATCGACGCCACGACGGGGCGGGTTGTCGATGGAATGGTCGCTGTCCACATCGAGATTCGCACGGACGCAGCCGAGGTGTCGGTGACAGTTAACGGAATTGCCGTGGCGGGCACCGTGACAGAGTCGGGCTACACGGTTGACGCTTCGGTGCCCGAGGAAGAGCACACGCGACTTCATAGTGAATGGCGCGAGGGATACGGTTCGGTAGTCATCGCGTTGGCGCGAACGGGCAATGGTGTCACTGGGGCGTTCTCGATAGTTGGCGGCGTCGCTTAGACCCACCCTGAATCCGTGGATTGGGTGATTTAGACTAGGGGTGTGACCGACAAAGTTCAGGGACCCGCCTCGTATTTCCCGTCGATTGAAAAAACCTACGGGAAACCGGTTACCCATTGGTTTGAACTGCTTGAGGGTAGCCTTGACAAAAAGCACATGGAACAGGTCGAATGGCTCAAGTCGGAACACGGCATCGGGCACGGTCATGCCAACGCACTAGTTGCTTATTTTCGCAAATTGAAAGGTCTTTAGCCCCATGAAAACCACTGTTTTGTTCGTCTGCGTTCACAATGCGGGTCGTTCACAAATGGCCGCAGGCTACCTTCAGGCGCTCGCAGGAGATCGGGTCACCGTGTTGTCCGCCGGCACAGAGCCGAAAGACGAGATTAATCCCTCGGCGATTGCGGCGATGGCCGAAGAGGGCATCGACATCGCGAACAACGCGCCCAAGGTCTTGACAACAGAGGCCGTGAAAGACTCCGATTACGTTATCACGATGGGGTGCGGCGACTCGTGCCCGTTCTTCCCGGGCAAGACCTACCTCGATTGGCCGCTAGATGATCCAGCTGGGCAGGGTGTCGATGGGGTGCGACCAATTCGCGACGAGATTCGCGCCAAGGTCGAAAATCTCATTGCTGAGATAGACTCACGCGTCTAATTGGATGACAGAGCAAGGGGAATCTGATGGCCGATAAGTGGACGGCAGCAGAACGAGCAGCCATGAAGGATCGTGCCGCCGAGGTCAAGGGCAAGAAAGCGGACGGGCTTACTGCCGTGCTGGAGAAAATTTCGGCGATGGCGCCGGCGGATCGAAAAATCGCCGAGAGTGTCCATCGTCTCGTGACGACGATCGCACCGGGATTGGAAGTCAAGACCTGGTATGGAATGCAGGCTTATTTCCTTGACGGAAAAGTAGTCCTTTTCTTCCAGGATGCCGCAAAGTTCAAGTCCCGATATTCGACTCTCGGATTCCAAGACTCCGCCCAATTGGATGACGGGGACATGTGGCCAACGTCATTTGCTGTTCTCGGATGGTCGGCTGCGGTCGAGAAAAAAGTTTCAGAAGTTGTCCTTCGCGCAATCGCGCGAGCCTGAGTCGCCGACGTGCCTCGTTTAGTGGTGAGCGACTGATCGTTCTAGTTTCGCGCCTTCGACATCGACATCGGGCAGGATACGGTCGAGCCATTTAGGTAACCACCACGCGGCTGGACCGAGCAACTTCAGCGCGGCGGGGACGAGGACGAGCCTCACGAGGAACGCATCGACGAGCACGCCGACGGCGAGTCCGAAACCGACCGGTCGGATCATGGTTGTGTGGCTAAACACGAACCCGCCGAACACCGCGATCATAATGATTGCGGCGGCTGTCACGACACTGCGACTGAGTCGCAGTCCGTAGTTGATGGAGTCCATTGCTGACTTACCGTGGATGAACGCCTCACGCATTCCGGAGGCGAGGAACAATTGATAGTCCATCGCGAGACCAAAAAGGATTCCGATGAGCATCGTGGGAAGGAAACTGAGAATCGGTGCTGGGTCGTGAATGTCAAAAAGCCAACCGAGCCATCCCCACTGGAATACCGCGGTCACCGCTCCGAGAGTTGCGAAAACCGTGAACAGGAAGCCGGCACTAGCGATGAGAGGCAGCCAGATCGAACGGAACACGAGCATCATGATGAGTAGAGAGAGCCCAATCACCGTGCCCAGGTAAATCGGTAAAGCCTGGCTCAATTTTTCGGATACATCGATATTGATCGGCGCCATCCCCGTCACATTGACCGACGAATCGAGCGCCGCGCGGAATTCTGCATCCAGCGCCCGGATGTCATGAACGACGTCTTGCGTCGACAGGTCGTTCGGCCCACCAGCCGGGACCACTCGGAAAATGGCGATGGTGCGGTCGTCGGAGAATCCCCCCGGAACGGTGGACTCGACGTTGTCGACGCCCATGATGAGTTTCGTCGCGCCCGCCTGGAACGCGAGCTCGGTGTCTTTGGTGATGGGCTCGGGGGACGTCGCAACGACGAGTAGGGTCGCATTCACTCCTTCGCCGAACGCATCTTGCGTTAGGTGGTACGACTTGTAGCCGGTCGAATCGGTTGGCTCGGATGAGCCATCGGGCAGGCCGAGGCGCATGTCGAGCAGCGGGATCGCGGCGATTCCGAGAACGGCAAGGGTAGCGAACAGCGAGACGAGCGGGTGCCGTGTCGCGAACACGCTCTCCGACGAGGTTGTGCTCGGCGCATTGTCTCGTATTTCGCGATTGGCGAGCGTTCGACGTTCCTTTTTACTGAGCACGCGCATCCCAATTAGCGAGATAACGGCGGGGTTGAACGTGACGGCTACGACGACCGCAATGGCAATCGCCGCAGCGCCCACAGACCCCATGAGACCGAGGAAGTCGATACCCGTGAGGTTCAGCGCAGCCAAGGCGATAATCACGGTGAGACCAGCGAAAGTCACGGAGTTTCCGGATGTTCCGTTGGCGAGCGCAATTGATTCCGCGACCGGCATGCCCGCCTTCAACTGACGGCGGTGGCGATTCAGGATGAATAGGGAATAGTCGATCCCGACGGCAAGCCCCAGCATCACTCCGAGAATTGGGGTCGTCGTCGTCGATTCGACCACGGCCGCGAGAGCGACGCTCGATGCGCCTGAGATTGCGACGCCGACGATGGCCGAGAGAACGGGGAGGCCGGCGGCCACGAGCGTTCCGAGCATCACGAACAGAACTATGGCGGCGACGAGAAGCCCGACGATTTCACCGGGTCCGAGCAGCCCACCGAGCGAACGTGTGAGATCTTGTGAAAACTCAACCTGAATGTTTTCGGTTGCCGTATCGGACAAGGCCGCGACAACGGCTTCTTTGTCGGAGGTTTCCACTTCCGAGATCGGCGTGGTGAACATTACGCTGCCCGTTGCGGTTTGATTGTCGGTCGACACGACTCGGAACTTGGTAGTTCCCTCCATGATGATTCGCGCAGAGGCGAATTCAACGCGTGCATCGTCCAGTTTTGACTGACCTCGGTCGAGTTTGCGTTGCGCGCGCGCGAGGCTCTTGTCGCCGTCATCCGCCTGTCGTTCGCCGTCGTAGATAGTCGCCCAGCCAGCGTTTATCTTGGCCTGGCCTTGGCGGATACCACTTTGAGCGTCGGCTATCGCCGCAAGACCGCCGTAGACTGCGGAGAGATTCCCGTTGAGTTCCGCAATCTCGGCATCATGGCCACCGAGACCCGTGTAATAGGCGATTCCCGCTTCGATTTCGGCCTTGGTGTCATATAACTCAGCGGCAGCCGACTCAAGCTTTACCAGGCCTTTGTCGAGCTCCTTCTGGTTTGCCGCCAATTCGACCCGTCCGTCGGCGAGGTCAACCCGCGCCGCAGCGAGGTCCTTTAGCCCCGTGTCAATCTTTGCTTGGCCTTTATCAATTTTTTTCTGACCCTTGTCAAATTTGCCGGGGGCGTTAGCGACATCGCGCGCGTTCTCATCGAGCGTCGCTTGGACATCGAACGGATCAACCGTGTCATCAACGGCGGGGAGATCGTGAACCGACAACAATGCGGCGGTGATGTTCTTTTTTTCCTCGTCGGTGAACGGTTGCCCGTCGGTCTTGTGGAAAACTACTTGGCCGACACCGCGACTCGCATCGCTGAATTTCGTTTCGAGTGTTTCGATGGTCGTTTGGGCGTCGGTGCCATTGATTGTCATGGCGGTAGAGAATGTGCCCCCGGCGGTTGCCGCAATTCCAGCTACGATTCCGATGACGGCGATCCACCCGACGATGACGAGCCATGCCCGGCGTGCGGAGAACTGTCCAAGGCGGTAAAGAAATTGGGACACGGGACACCCTTCACGATTTATTGCACTAGTGAATAAATTATTGCACTAGTGCAGAAATCTGTCAAATCGGGCTAGACTCACCCCATGAGCAACGACACATCGGTGAACACAAACCCAAGCCATGTGCTGGGGCGCAAGCCGAAATCAACGCCTGACGAGATAATCCTCGTTGCGTGGTCGCTCTTCGAGCGAGACGGATTTGACTCGACAACGATGGCGGATGTTGCGTCGGCTGTCGGAATTTCCCGACGGACGCTGTTCAACTATTTTGCGACCAAGGAAGCATTGTTGTATCCCGCGGTGGATGAATACATGGAGTATTTCGGTGCACTGTTGATGGATCGACCTCCGAACGAGCCACTATTCCAGTCACTTGAATACTGCCTTCACCACAGTCACGACAAGCAAATTGAACTGGAAGACAGATTCAATCCGGGTCCTATTGTTCACGCCGCGCGATTGAGTGACGGTGCGGTTCGGTATTCCCGCGACCATTGGGCGCGCGAAATGGAGCAAGCGGTGGCGCGACGCCTCGAGGGTCAACCCGGCGGCGCAGCACTCGCGGGATTCGTCGGCGCACTTGCTGCCCAGGTTTGGACCGAGATCACCAAATATCTCAAAACGGCCGGTCCCAACGGCGACATTGCTGAGGCGTTGGCCGAAGTCATGACCTCACTTCGGAAGCTCTTTTCCTAAACCGCTGGGCTCTAACGGGGCGTCAACGTCACGTTCGGCATTTCGGGCGCGGGAATCCAGCCGCCAACTCGGTCGGCGAACTATGGATAGGTGTGAAGGTTCCATTCCATCCGCATCTCTTCGATTTCCTCGTGAGTTCGAGCGATGAAGTTCCACCACATCAGGATTGGTTCGCGGAACGGCTCGCCGCCGATGACAATCGCGGTTCCGGAGCCAGTGAGAGCGAGTTCGCTCGCGCCCACCGACGAGTACCACAGTGCACTCGGTGGAACATCGTCACCGTTCGCCGACATCGAACCATTGATGTTCAGGACACCGTACTCCCAGGCAGGGTTGAGCGGAATCGAACCGTGTGTTCCAACGGACACCTCGGCCCCAACGAGTGGGCTAAAGACGGTCGCCGGCGAGGCCGCCTCGCCCCATTGGCCAACAAACACGCGGGCAACATGGTGACCGAATGTCGCCGTGGGAACGGTTTCGATGTGTTCGAATGTTGGTCGCATCGAGCGCACCGCGTCGGGCAGCGCGATCCACAGTTGCACGGCGTGCAGGGCTTCCGGTCCAGGCAGGCTCCGTTCGCTGTGCGATACGCCCGAGCCGGCGGTCATGAAATTGAGAGAACCCGGTGTCACATTCTGGGCCGTCCCGAGGCTGTCGCGGTGATCGATGAGCCCATCCAACAACCACGTCACTGTCTGCAAACCCGTGTGTGGGTGGGCGGCGACCGTCATTCCGTCGACCTGCTCCGTCGGACCGAAATGGTCCACGAACACCCACGCGCCGATGCGCCGAAGTTTCGCGTGAGGGATCGTCCGCCGGACGTCCACCTCGGTTCGAGTCGTCAATTTCACGATGCGCGGTTCGATAATCACTGTTCCAGTATCGCTCCCGGGACCTAGACTGGTGACAGCCCCTCGCGTGGCGCCACCCAGGCCAACTCCCCCAGATCGGAAACGAAGCAAGGGTAACCCGGCTCTGGCGGGTGCGCGGGGGGTCTTTTCGACTCGTTTACCCACACCTCGGCGCTCGCGCCGACCAGTGAAAGTCGGTGCGTGCGGGTAATCTCAAAGGGTGGCAGTCGCTCTCTATCGTCGGTACCGACCCGAATCATTCGATGAACTCATCGGGCAATCTCAGGTGACCGATCCGTTGCGCGCCGCTCTTCGCCAGAATCGCGTCAATCACGCTTACCTGTTCTCTGGACCGCGCGGTTGCGGCAAGACGACGTCCGCCCGTATCCTCGCCCGTTGCCTCAATTGCGCGGAAGGCCCGACCGATACGCCGTGTGGAAAGTGTGACAGTTGTGTCGAGTTGTCCCGAGACGGCTCGGGTTCGCTCGACGTCGTCGAGATCGATGCGGCGAGCCACAATGGCGTCGACGATGCTCGCGAACTTCGAGAACGAGCAGGGTTTGCACCCGCTCGCGACCGATACAAGATTTTCGTCCTTGACGAAGCACACATGGTCACGCAGCAGGGCTTCAACGCTCTCCTCAAAATCGTCGAAGAGCCGCCCGAGCATGTCAAGTTCATCTTTGCGACTACGGAGCCCGAGAAGGTCATCGGAACGATTCGGTCGCGCACCCACCACTATCCCTTCCGTCTCGTTCCTCCCTCGGTCATGCTCGACTATGTGACGGAACTCTGTGTCCAGGAAAAAGTCACGATCGAAGACGGCGTTCTCCCCTTGGTTATTCGCGCAGGCGGAGGCTCTGTCCGCGACACCCTCTCGCTGCTCGACCAGATCATTGCGGGTTCGGACGACAGCACTGTGACGCGCGAGCGCACCAACAACTTGCTCGGCTACACACCGAGCGAACTTCTCGACGAAACCCTCGACGCGATTGGACGTGGTGACGCAGCTCACGCCTTTGCGGCAATCGACCGCGTCGTGCAGACCGGGAACGATCCTCGGCGGTTCGTCGAAGACGTCCTGGAACGTCTGCGCGATTTCATCATCATTGATGCGACCGGCGACGGAGCGGCGGCAGTTCTGCGGGGAATCCCCGCGGACGAAATCACCCGCATGAACGGGCTCGCCGCTCTGTATGGTGCTGCCGCACTGTCGCGTGCGGCCGACATAGTCAACGCGGCCCTGTCCGGAATGACGGGAACGACTCCGCCCCGAATTCACCTTGAGCTGATGGTCGCCCGGCTCTTGACCGAACTTCCCGACCGGAACATCTCTCAATCGGCACCGGTCGTCAACGCGGCTCCCGCGGCGGTCGACCCGCCCGTTGCAGCGGTTGTTGCTCCCGTTGAGACACCCGCGACGGTCACACCGCCGGTTGCGTCAACCGTCCAGCCCGGCACGCTGGCGGAAATCCTCGAGGTGTGGCCCGCGATTCGTGAAGAACTCGAGTCGTCGAAGGGCTCGTGGGTTGTCGTGAACTCTGCTCGCCCCACGCTTCTCGAGGGGGATGTGCTTACCCTCGAATTCTCTGAACAAATGTGGGTTGATCGCTTCAAAGAGAACCCGACGAGCGGAAATGCCGTCTTCGAGGATCTTCGCGAGGCGCTTCAGGGTGCGCTCGGAGTGCGCCTCCGATTCGTGCCGCGTCTCGGCGTCACGGCCGGTTTGAGTTCGACAGCACCCGCGAACACTGTCACGCCCATAACCCTTGAAACGCCGGCCGCCGCGGCTGAAACTCCTGCGGGAATCCCCGACGATGACGCACCGACGACCAAGATGAAGCCCATTGAAGTGCCCGAAGGGGCGGCACCCGCGCCTGCCGCGACCAAATCTGTCGTGGCCGAATCGGCCGCACCTGAATCGACAGAACGACGCGGCGAATCCGTGATTCGCGAGATGCTGGGCGCCACGCTGATTGCCAACATCGACGACGCGTCAACACCACACGCTCGCTCCGCATCGGCCGCCGACAACCCCGCAATTTTTGACATCGAGCCGACGCCGCGTGAGGGCGACGAGTAACGATGTACGAAGGAATCCTGCAAGAACTGATTGACGAATTCGGCCGGCTTCCGGGTATCGGACCGAAATCGGCACAGCGCATTGCGTTCCACATCATTCAAACGGAATCGTTTGACCCGGCCCGTCTCGCCGAGCTACTTCGAACAGTGAGGGCTAGCGTCAAGTTTTGTGTCACCTGTGGGAATGTGTCTCAAGATGACGAGTGTGCCATTTGCCGTGATCCGCGCCGCCGGCGGGACCAGATTTGCGTTGTGGAAGAAGCCAAAGACGTCGTGGCAATCGAGCGGACTCGCGAGTTCACGGGTCTGTACCACGTGTTGGGCGGGGCAATCAGCCCCATCGACGGAATTGGCCCCGACCAATTGCGCATCGCTCCACTGCTGGAACGACTTCGCGATACATCAATCACCGAAATCATCCTCGCCACCGACCCGAACGTCGAAGGCGAAGCGACCGCGACCTATTTGTCGCGGCTCATTGGGCCGCTGGGCATGATCGTGTCTCGGCTTGCGAGCGGGCTGCCCGTCGGTGGCGACCTTGAATATGCCGATGAAATCACGCTCGGTCGGGCTTTCGAGGGTCGCACTCGAATCACACAGTCCTAAATTTGGGTAGAATTTCCCCAATTGGTGGGCAACGACGCGACCGCCTTCGTCTGACCCTCGAACGAGAGAAAACCCGTGTCCCTCATTGTGCAAAAGTTTGGTGGCTCTTCGGTAGCTGATGCCGAAAGCATCATGCGCGTGGCCCATCGAATCGTTGCGACACGCGAGTCGGGACATGACGTCGTTGTCGCCGTTTCGGCGATGGGGGACACCACCGACGAACTCGTCGACCTCGCCCATCAGATCACCGATGCACCTGACCCGCGCGAACTCGACATGCTTCTCACGACGGGCGAGCGAATATCGATGGCGCTGTTGGCGATGGCGATCAAAAGCCTCGGGCAGGAAGCGCGCTCTTACACCGGAAGTCAGGCGGGCATGATGACGACAGCGCAGCATGGTTCTGCTCGAATCGTCGATGTGTCGCCGGATCGGATCCGTGAAGCACTTGACGACGGCGCGATCGCAATCGTTGCCGGTTTCCAGGGCTTTAACCGCGACTCTAAGGACATTACGACCCTCGGCCGAGGGGGAAGCGACACGACAGCTGTCGCACTCGCCGCCGCCCTTGGTGCCCAAGTGTGTGAAATCTATACCGACGTTGATGGTGTTTTCACCGCCGATCCCCGAATTGTGCCTAAAGCGCACAAAGTTGACCGTGTCACGTTTGAAGAAATGTTGGAACTCGCTGCTGCGGGCGCCAAGGTCTTGCACATTCGCGCCGTCGAGTATGCGCGACGTCACGGTGTGACTATTCATGTCCGCTCGAGTTTTTCGGACACAGAAGGTACGTTCGTCATTGCAGATAGGGGAGAAAACATGGAAGAACCCATCATCACCGGTGTCGCCGGCGACTTATCCGAGGCCAAAATCACCGTCATCGGCGTCCCCGACATTCCGGGTAAGGCCGCCGAGATCTTCACCATCGTCGCGGGCACCGGAGCGAACATCGACATGATCGTGCAGAACGTGTCCGCTCAGGCGACTGCCCTGACCGACATCTCGTTCACGCTTCCGAAAACCGACGGCGAAAAAACCCTCCAAGCGCTTCGGGCCGCCCAGGACAAGGTCGGCTTCAGCGACGTCGCCTTTGATGACAATATCGGCAAGCTCTCTGTTGTGGGCGGCGGAATGCGAACCAGCGCTGGTGTTTCGGCCCAACTCTTCACCGCACTGTTCGAAGCCGGCATCAACATGGAAATGATTTCGACCTCTGAAATTCGTATTTCCGTCATCACGCGCGGCGAGGACCTCACTCGGGCGATGCAGGTCGTGCACACCGCATTCGGACTCGACGGCGAACTCGAGGCTGTTGTCTACGCCGGCACGGGTCGATAATGGGCGCCCGTATCGGTGTCGTCGGCGCGACCGGTCAGGTCGGCACGGTCGTTCGGCAACTCCTGGCGGATCGCGCGTTCCCCATCGATGAAATCCGGTTCTTCGCATCCTCCCGAAGTGCGGGCACTGTGCTGGCCCTTGGGGGCAGGGACGTCGTGGTCGAAGACACGGAAACGGCCGACCCGTCAGGCCTCGACATCGCGATCTTTTCGGCGGGGGCGACCCTTTCCAAGGCTCAGGCTCCACGGTTCGCTGCCGCGGGGGTCACGGTCATCGACAACTCCAGCGGGTGGCGAATGGACCCCGAGGTTCCTCTCGTCGTTTCTGAGGTGAACCCTCACGCGATTGCTGATGCGGTCAAGGGCATCATCGCGAACCCGAACTGCACGACAATGGCGGCGATGCCAGCTTTGAAGCCACTCGACCTCGAAGCGGGGCTCACGCGCCTTCAAGTGTCGACGTACCAGGCAACATCCGGTGCTGGTCTCTCGGGAGGTGCAGAACTGTTCAATCAGGTTGCGGCGACCACAGGGCAAGACCTCATGGGGCTCATTCACAACGGTCGTGCTGTTGAATTCCCGAAACCCGTCACGTTCCCTCGCACCATCGCGTTCAATGTCATTCCGCAGGCGGGAAACTTCGTGGATGACGGACTGGGCGAAACGGACGAGGAAAAGAAGCTTCGCAACGAAACCCGCAAGATTCTGGAACTTCCGAACTTGCTCGTTTCGGGGACCTGCGTTCGTGTCCCCGTTTTCACGGGGCATTCCTTGTCAATCCACGCGCAGTTCGATCGCCCCATCACGGCCCAGCGCGCGCGCGAAATTCTCGCGACGGCTCCCGGTGTGACGCTGATGGATGTCCCGACGCCGCTCGACGCTGCGGGTATTGACCCCAGCCTCGTCGGTCGAATCCGCCAGGACCAATCGTTTGAGGACGGAACGGGATTGGTCTTTTTCGTGTCCAACGACAACCTTCGCAAAGGCGCCGCGCTCAACGCTGTTCAGATTGCTGAATTGGTTGCCGATCGAAAGGGTCTTCGCTAACCCTTTCTCATCGAACGGATGGTGCGGATGATGAGTTGGATGACCGCGTAAATTAGCAAAGCCGCCAACAACGGGTTCGCCCATTCGACCGGCGTGATTGTGGCCAGCCAGACGCCAAGAGTGGACGAGAGGGCCATCGGAATTCCGAGCGACATCCCTGCTTTCCAGTTCATCACTCCTGCTCGTGCTGATCCGATGGTTCCCGAGATGGCCGCAGGGAACATGGCGATCAGCGACAGTGCTTTCGCGGTGAGGTCGCTGACGCCAAATACGAGCACGAGCAATGGCAGAAGTAAGAGGCCCCCACCGATTCCCAAAAGCCCGGCGGCAAATCCCATCACCGCACCGGATGCGATTAGTCCGGCCACGATCTCGATTGACCATTCGAGGTGGCTGTCGCGATCTGGCAACTGGTACAGAACCTGAATCGCGGCGACAAGCAAGATGACGATGAAAATCCATCGAACGGTGACGGTTTTCCACGTTCGAAGGGCCCACGCCCCCAGTGGTGCGGTGATTGTTGATCCGATTGCGATGATGAGCCCAAAAGCCGTTTGGTCTAACGGAACACTTCCCGACAACAAAAACGCTGACGCCGCAACGAGCGAGGTAGGGATGATTGCAACTAAGGACGTGACAGATGCCTGACGCTGGTCTATGTGAAGCGCAAGAATGAGCAGGGGGACGACGATGATGCCCCCACCAACACCAAAGAATCCCGCGAAGAGTCCTGCGAAGAGGCCGATGACCGTAAAGGCGATGACGCGGGGCGTGGCGGGTTCACTGGGCACCAAACCAGCCTACTGGCGCGGATAGGATGGCTTGGTGACCAAGGTTGTAGACGTCGTTCTCGTCGGTGGGGGCATCATGAGTGCCACTCTCGGCTCGCTTCTTCGTCGGCTCGAACCCGACTGGACAATTTCGTTGTTCGAGCGCGGTCCAGGACTTGCTCCCGAATCGACAGACCCTTGGAATAACGCGGGCACGGGACACTCGGCCTTGTGCGAATTGAACTATACGCCCGAACAGCCAGACGGCAGCGTCGTGACAACGGGCGCCATCAAGGTCAATGAAGAGTTCCAGTTATCGCGAGAATATTGGTCCGCCCTGGTCAATGACGGAACCATCCCCGATTCGTCATCGTTTCTCGTCCCCGTTCCGCACATGGCATTTGTGTGGGGTGCGGACAATGTCGCGTATCTCAAGACCCGTTATGAGGCGTTGAAGAACCACCCTCTCTTCCCCGACGCAGAATTCACAAACGACCCGAAGGTCATTCACAAGTGGGCGCCGCTTGTCATGCCGGGTCGATCGAAGTCAGAGCCGGTGGCGGCGACTCGTTTTCAGAACGGCACCGATGTTGACTTCGGTGCGCTGACAAAAATTCTCGTCAACTCGATCGCTGG
>Ga0114971_10000775_pt1 | contig 21562 bp, 13 predicted proteins | sample M_140625_MF_Meta_FD_87320 | JGI IMG/M metagenome (GOLD analysis project Ga0114971, IMG submission 87320) | Freshwater microbial communities from Lake Montjoie, Canada to study carbon cycling - M_140625_MF_MetaG | ecosystem: Environmental > Aquatic > Freshwater > Lake | place: Lake Montjoie...
CCGCCATTGTCCACGGCAGCGATCTCCCCCGCGCCGGAGATTTTGAAGGTGATGAGGTCTTCCGCGCCGGGAACCCTCACGCCGTTTTTATCCACGAGGGTGGCAGTGACGCGGGCGTCCCAATACGTCCCGAGCTTTTTTTGGGGTAGTGGCGAGCACAATTTTCGCCGGCGCCCCGGCGGGACGCAGCTCGTCGGTCGCGACGGCTTTTCTCTCATTCCGGGCGACCGCCTTAAGAAAGCGCCAGCCGTCATCAAAGGCTTCCGTCACCCGCGCGTCCGCGCGCAGGGGCTACAAGGTGAGCAGCAAAAAAGTGATTGCCGCCAGGAGGAGTTGCGACGTTCGCATGGGAATGATGAGGGTCATCATCCGGCAAAGCGGGCTCCGGCACATCCCCCAAACTGTGGATGTCAGATTGCGCTTCAGTGCCGAGCCGTTAGGATGGTTTCATGTCCGACCGTTACCGGCAATTGCTCGACGCCACCCTTCAGCATATTGAGGGGTTGAAAGCGCGCGGCGTGCGGCATCTCGCTGTGACGCCTGAAACCCTGCGGGCGCTGGCCCGGCCGCCCTCTGCTGCCCCCAAAGTTCCCGCTGCCCCTCTCAAACCCCTGGGGCAGGTCCGTCCGCCGGCCACTAAATCCGTTCCGATGCCAGAAATCCCCCTCGCTGCGGCTGCCGCCCGATCTTCGGCTGAAAAGGCAGCCGCCTATGCGGCCTTGCGCGAGCGGGCGCTGGCCTGCGTGAGATGCCCCCCGTTGGCCGCCTCGCGCCAGCAGGTGGTGTTCGGGGCGGGCAGCCTGGAGGCGTCCATTTTGTTCGTGGGCGAGGCCCCGGGCGCGGAGGAGGAGACGCAGGGCGAGCCGTTCGTGGGCGAGGCCGGACAGCTGTTCACTAAGATTCTTCAGGCCGCCGGACTTTCCCGCGCAGAGGTCTATATTACGACCCTCTTGAAATGCCGTCCTGCCATGCCCGGCTCCTCCGCCGACAACCGCAAGCCCACCCCCGAAGAGACCGCCGCCTGCCTCCCATATTTGTATGAACAGATTGATCTGATCCGCCCGCAGGTCATCGTGGCCTTGGGTGCGACGGCGGTGGAAGGGTTGCTCGGCAAGACCGCCCCCATCTCGAAGCTGCGCGGGCACTGGCAGAGTCACCGCGGCACACCGCTCATGCCGACCTATCACCCGGCTTACCTATTGCGCAATCCGTCGCTGCAGGAAAAACGCAAGGTCTGGGAGGATCTCCTGCAGGTGATGGAAAAAGTGGGGATGCCCATCAGCGACAAACAGCGGGGTTTCTTCTTAAAGGCGTAAAAAATTCTTTAAAAAAGATTCAACCGAAATAAGCGCAAAGAACGCACCGCCGTCTTCGATTGCATCAAATGTTTCTATAATCCCAAGCGCCTTCATGGCGCCCTTCATTTCCTTTACCTAGTTGATTTTTAAAATCAAAAATAATTATCCAAATAACCCGATTTCACTGTCCGTTTTTTCGAAGCAAGCCCAGGCTTCATCCTCCCTTCCTTGGGATGGACAAAGAAAAACGAAAATATAAACTCAAAGCTATGCACGGACCAACAAATCAGTGATTCAGAAAAGTGAACCCTCTCACGCTTCTAATTCGGCTGGTGCTGCCGACGTTGGTTTTTCTGATCGTGCAAGGGCGGTTGGGCGCGCAGGTGTTGCGGCCGGAGTTTCCCGTTTCGCACGATTATCTGATTGAGAACTGGCAGATTGAGCAGGGGTTGCCGCGCAACACCATCACTACAGTGGTTCAGGATCAACTGGGTTATTTATGGCTGGGAACACCTTACGGTTTGGTCCGGTTTGACGGCGAGCGGTTAGAGACTTGGGGGCAGAATGTCTCGCCCCAGTTGGCTAACGGCGGCGTGAAACAGTTGCTTGCCGATACCAACGCGACGTTGTGGGTCGTTTCCGATCGGTTCGGGCTGTTGCGGGTGGCGGGTGGGGGATTGCAACGCTTCGGCATGGATTCCCTGCCATTGGGCGTGCCTGTTGACTCCGTGGCTCGAGACAAAAATGGCATCCTGTGGGTGACCATGAGCGATGGAAAGTTGCTGAAGTTGGTGGGCGACAAATTCGTGCTCGTGGACGACTTGTCCCTCTTCGCCAAAGGGCCGACGCCTTTCACCCTGATTACCGACATCCATGGGGGGCTGTGTTTTCAGAAGCAGAACAGCTACGGCTGGATTGAGAACGGGGTGGTAACCAACGAGACGAGATTATCTCGTAGTGTTATCCGGTTTGCACCAGCTCGGGATGGAGGCATGTGGCTATCTACCGGGAAGGAATTGCGTCATATATTTTCAGGCCAGACGAATTCGGGGAGCATTCAGTTGCCGTCTCCATCTAGCCGCTACAATGTCGGGACGCTTTATGAGGATCGGGCGGGAACGCTTTGGGTGGGCACGGCCCAGCATGGATTGCTCCGGTTGGTAAAGGGGCAGTTGCAGAAAATTGAAGAAGTGCATAATGCCGTTTTGAGCATCGCGGAGGACCGGGAGGGAAATTTGTGGATTGGAACGGACGGCGGCGGCTTGTTCAAGCTGCGTCCGCGCGGGTTTGAAATGAAAGGAATGTCACAAGGAAGTGTCTTGTCGGTTTCCGGAGATTGGGTTGTTTCGCTCGGGAAAACACCTCGAAGGATTCGCGCCGATGGCGGTCTGGAGACGGACAACAATGTAAATTCGAGAGATATAATAAGTGTCTTGGATGATCCCGCTGAGGGAGTTTGGTTTGGCACCTCTTTTAACAGGTTGATTCATTTTTCGAAGGAAGGCTTGCGCAGCTCTTTTAGTGTGCGCGTGTCTCCAACCCCGAATCGGCAACTGCGCATTTTGCATCGCGACCAGAGGGGCAATCTCTGGATCGGAGGCAATCCTGACGGACTTTTCCTCCTACCCGTCGGGAAGACCAACGAATTTGTGAATCTGTCGCCGCAGAAGTTCGGCAAGCCCGTCACCGCAATTACAGAAAGCAAGAACGGCGAGGTCTGGATCGGCACGAGTCTGGGCGAAGTTCATCGATGGGATGGCTATAACTTTGTCAGCTATGGCGTCACGAACGGATTGGAAGGCTCGCCGATCGGGGCGCTGACATTTTCCCGCGATGGCCGGTTGTGGGTGGGCACTCTGGGCGGCGGATTGGGCTGCTGGAGTGACGGAAAGTTCAAGTTCGCCACGCTCGCCGCCGGCTTGCCGGACAACGTCATTTCGCAACTCATTGAGGACGACGCTGGCTGGCTTTGGGTGGGCGCTTCGCGCGGCATTTTCCGGGTGCGCATATCCGAATTGGTTGAGTTCATGGCCGGGCGCAGAAAAGAAGTGGCGGCGGTTCTGTTCGGGCGCTCCGAGGGTTTAGAAAACATCCAGTGTTCGGCAGGCTACCAGCCGTCCGTGTGGAAGACGGCCGCCGGGGAACTGCGCTTTGCCACGAGTAAAGGGGTGGTCACCGTCAATCCGGCCCTGTTGCCGGTGAATCTGCAACCGCCGCCGTTAGTTCTGGAACAGGTGCTGGTAGACGGCGTGGCCATGACCAATGGTGCGGAACTCCAGTTGCCCCATGATTACAAGCAAATACAGTTTAGCTATGCCGCTTTGAGTTTCACCTCGCCTGACCGGGTGCGCTATCGCCGAATGCTAACGGGATTTGATACAGGTTGGGTTGAGGACGGACGGCAGCGAATGACCATATATGCACGCCTGCCGCCGGGCCGCTACGAATTTCGCTTTACGGCGTGCAACAATGACGGCATCTGGAATGAAAAGCCCGTGCGGCTGGTCTTCATGGTTAAACCCGCCTTCTGGCAGACCTCTTGGTTTCGGGCGGTCGCTTTGCTTGTCTTTGCCAGCGTGGTGGCGGCGGTCGCGCGTTCCGTCTCGACCGTGCGGCTGCGGCGGCAATTGCAACGGCTAGAGCAGGAGCGCGTCATTACCCGGGAACGCGCGCGCATCGCCCGCGACCTCCATGATGACCTTGGAGCGCGCCTGACCCAGATGGCCTTTCTCGCGGATCTTACGGCGACGGAGCCGACCGTTTCCGGGGAGGTCCAGACGCAGCTTCGGGAGGTTTCCAAACAGGCCCGGCAGGCCACAGGTTCCTTGGATGAAACCGTGTGGATGGTGAACCCGGAAAAAGATTCGCTACCGCACCTCGTCGAATATCTCCGCCATTACGCCGATGAATTTTTCCGGCGGACGCCGATGCGCTGCTGGCTGCACATTTGCCTTAATCCTCCCGAATGCGCCTTGTCCGGCGAAGTGCGGCAGCAAATTTTTTTCGCCGTGAAGGAGGCGTTGACCAACGTACTCAAGCACTCCGGGGCCACGGAAGTCTCCTTCCGCATCAATGTGCGCCGGCCTTTGCTGCGCATTGTAATCACTGACAATGGCAGAGGGTTTCCCGCCGCCACCCTCGAGAAATCGCGGCACGGACTAGCCAATCTGGAACATCGTTTGCGGGAGATCGGAGGCCGCTGTGTGGTGTGCCCTGCGTTGGGCGGCGGCACGCGCGTGGCGATGCGGGTCCGCTTGCCACTTCCGCTTTCGTCGGGGCGTGACAGTCTGTATGATCAACGGGTCGCCCATAATAAGCCAACCCAGATATAACGGAATGTCCATTCGCGTTGCCATTGTGGAAGACGATCTCGGCGTGCAGCAGGCACTCAAGGCCATCGTCAACCGCGCCCCCGGTCTGCGTTTCGCCGGTGCCTACGGCAGCGCCGAGGAGGCCATTGAGAAGATTTTCGCCACCCTCCCCGAGGTGGCGCTGGTGGATATCAACCTGCCCGGAAAAAATGGCATCGAGCTCGTAACCGAACTTAAGGCGAAGTTGCCGGAGTTGCTCGTGATGATGATCACCGTGTATGAGGATGGTGACCAGATTTTTGCCGCGCTCCAGGCGGGCGCGGCGGGCTACATGCTCAAACGTTCCAAACCGGAGGAAATCGTTCAGGGCATTGAACAGCTTTACGCCGGAGGCGGTCCGATGTCGCCGGCGGTGGCGAGCAAGGTGATCGCCTTTTTTCAACAAAAGGCGAAGCACACGAATGAACTAGAACAGCTGACGTCCCGTGAGCTTGAAATTTTGAAGGAATTGGCCGAGGGCTACCGCTACAAGGAAATTGCGGGCCGGTGCAAAATCACCATCGACACGGTTCGGATGCACCTGCGGCATATTTACGCGAAACTGCACGTCCAGTCGCGCACCGAAGCCGTGGTGAAATTCATGGAAAACAAATCCCGTTTCGGGAGCGGCTGACGGATTTAAATTTGGCCATCACAACCGCCAATGCCGCCAGCGGGGTGGAATTGTTCTACAGTTGGAATTTCTGGTCTGCCCATATTACCCAAACATGCAATAGACGCGCGGTTCGTTTCAGCCAAAATAGCAATCAAATATGCCATCACCGAAGCTGTGTAAAATCAACAAGAATCGGATCTCCTATTTTCGGGCCTTCACGCTCATTGAACTGTTGGTCGTGATTGCGATTATTGCCATCCTTGCCGCTATGCTGTTGCCAGCGCTGGCCAAGGCCAAGCAAAAAGCACAGGCAATCAAATGCCTGAACAACCAGAGGCAAATCGGCATCGGCTTCCAACTGGTAATTGAAGACGGGCCGCCATGGCTGAGTCCCGGTTTCTTTCCGGGTGCCAAAGGTGTAGATGAAGGCGGCCTGAATTACTCTTGGTATTACCTTGTGGGAACAGCCATCGGGATGAAAGCCGACCAACGCCCGACCCTTCCTACCGGGGATTATTTCACGAACAATAATGGCGGGGTGCTCATTTGTCCCAGCTCCCCGGCGCCATATATCGGCACTAGTAATAACACCAATTCCTACGGCTACTACCAAGGTAATTTAGGGAACGATCCCAAAGCCGCCAACCCACGCAACGTAAAACAGTCCAGCATTCTAAAGCCTTCTGACGCGTTGGTCATCTGCGACTCGATCAATAACGGACAGCTTAACAACGTCTTGGTTCCTTTCGGGAACGGAGCTAACGGTCGGCCGCCCGGAACACTGCACAGTGGCAGTGCCAATGTTCTGTTTGCGGACTGGCATGTGGGCCGCCCGAATCCATACAGTGTCTTTGCCAATAATGCCGAAGGGAATCCCTGTTGGGACGGCTATTATCATTGAAGTCATTTTTTCGTGTTCCGTCCGCCGCACATGCTGCTCCAATAAGTGCGTTGGAGTGAAGCTGGTTGTTATTTGCATAACGGGAGACCGGAAACCGTGATTTTGAATACGTCTATTGTTCTTTGGGCGCTTGCGCTCTTTCTCACCAACGAAGTGGTGGCCAATTTCTTCGCCTTGCTCAATCGCCGAATCTTCGTGCGCGGCTGGGCGGTGCATGGCTGGCTGGCGCTGCCGGCGCTCGCGGTCGTGCTGGCTCCAGCAGTGGCTGACCTCGGCTCTGGCGCGCTGATCGCAGCGCAGCCGGCGTTGCTGCGGGCCGCTGTGGCCGTTCTCTGCACGATGGTTTCGCAGGCGGCATTGTGGGCCGAAGTGTTTCTTCTGACCGGGTTGGTGCTGGACGGTATGAGCGGCGGCGTGCCCGACCGCAACATGGTTCTCGGCAACAGCAAGAGCGGCATGCTGAAGGGTGCGGTTTACAGCGGCATCCTGATGGGGCTGCTGCAACTGACGCGCCTTCTGGTTTCGCTGCCGGCGGTGAACGAAGCGTATCAGCGTATGCCATTCCTCGTGCTGGCGCTGGTCGGGGGTTTTTCCTTTCCGATAATCAAGACCGTCATCGAGTCGTTCGATGGCAGTCAGAGTTTTTATCAACGCGCCTTGAGTGCTTACCGGAACCCGACGCTTTATGTTCGTGGCTTGGTCGTCGGTCTAATCGTCGCCATAGCTTTGAATATGCAGTTGCCCACGCGGGATACCTGCTTGCGTCTGGAATTTGGCGCGGTGGCGGGATTGCTGGCCTATGCTGGAGTCAGTCTGGCGCGCGATTTGTTTTTGGGATTGCGCGGTCGCGGCGGCGTCAAGTCGGGGCGGCTCTATCTGGTGGATGCGTGCATGGGCGTCTTTATCGGTGCCGCCTTGGCGTTTTATTTTGATGTGAACCAGATTCCGATCGTGCTCACCAAGTTCAATCTCTACACGAGTTTCGGCATGAATCCGAACGACCTTGTGAACGCCTGCAACAGCGTGCGCACGACCCGGCCAGATGAGTTTCGTTTGCTGCTGAACAACTGGGGTTACATCCAGCTCGGAGCCGTGAGCGGCGGCACCAAGATGCTGTTCAACGAGGCGCTCATCGGCGTGTCGGTGTGGGGCATCGCCGCGTGGCTGTTCGCAATCAACCGCGCGTTCATGGAGGCCGGCTTTAACCGCAACTGGAAGCCCGTGAAACGCCTCTCGTCCAAGGACGGCGCGGCGGATCTGGTGGCGGGAACGATTCGCGTGATGCGGTGGGGACTCTGGATGTCGCCGGTGATTTTCAGTTTCCTGCGACCCATGGGCACGCCGACCTGGTATAATCAGGACGGTGCCATCCGCACGCTCTTCGCCACCGCGAACAGCCTTTGCTTGAGCCATGACGCATTCAACACTTGGAGCCTCGGCGTGTTCACTTGGATTTTGGTTTACGGCGGATTCCGCATCCTGATTTTTCTCGATCACATGGGGCTGCGCGTCGCGACACTGGTGAACCTTAGCTTCATCGGCATGGACAGGCTGGACGAAAAAGTGGCGCGCTTCATCGGGCCGCACGCGGCGGCGCGTTACATTCCCGAAGGCGTGAAACGTTTCACTACCTGGGCGCCGCTGCTGATTCCGTTTTATCTGCCGGCCGGCGCGGAATGGGACAAAGTGTGGAACGACAGCCAGGCGACGCTGGCGAAATCCGGCGGGCACATGGACTATTCGCTGGTGGCGCTGGGCGCGTTCGTCTTGCTCGTCATCGTGGCCGTTTGGATCGTCCGGCGTACCGCAAAATCAAAAGCGAAATCTTCCAGCCGGCTTAGCATCAGCAATCTCGCTTACGAAGTGGAATTGAAGCCGAGCGGCGAAGCGAACAGCCGCCTTACCAAACAGAATATCATGCTCACGCGGCCCGCCTACGAAGGCATCGAGCCGGCCGGCCGCGCACTGTTCTTGAGCGAGAAAAATGGCAGCGGCGATTCCCAGAGCTGGCCGGTGCTGGGCAATCATCCGGCGGAATTATTTCCGAAAGCTACCGTCGCGCTGACCGGCGGCAAGTTGAGCGTGGTGCAAACCGCAAACGATGTGCGCGCCCTTTTGTTGATCTCGCTGCCCGATGAAAAAGCGGCGGTCGAGCGCTGGGAACTGACCGTCGATAATCTTTCCGACCAACCGCGCGAGTTGAGCGTGACGCCCTATCTCGAATGGCTGCTCACCGGCGCGGGCGATGATCGCAATCACACGCAATACAACCGGCTTTACCCGGAGATGTCCTACGACAGTGCGCTCAACGCCGTGCTGGCGTTGCATCGCCACTCGCACAAGGTCGGTTTCATCGCGGCTGCCACGCCGCCGAAGGGATTCCTGACGGGGCGCGTTGATTTTATCGGCCGCGCGGGCACGCTCTGGAATCCCGTTGCTTTGCGAACCGGAAATTTTCTGCCGTGCCGCGACACCGCCGCCTATCCGACCTTCGATCCGATTGGCGCGCTGCGGTTGGCGCTGGCCGTCCCGCCGAAGGGCAGTGCAACAGTCTCGTTTCTGGTCGGCTGCGCGGATTCGGAAAAGCAGGCGGCAGAGTGGATCAAAGCTCATCTTTCACCGACGAGTCGCGCAGCACGGCCGGAAGCAGCAGCGCCAGCGCGTAATCCGATGATTGGGCACGGGGAAATTCCGCCGGGAACAAATTTGCCCTACACCGAATATGAAAACGCCGGTGCGACGCTCCATGTGCGGACGCCGTTCACGCCGCGTCCGTTTGACCACACGATGTCCAACTCGCTCGGCCATGTCCTCTGCGTGACGAATCGCGGACTCCACACTTCCGCCAGCGGCAACGCGCAGCAGAACCGGCTCACCACGGACTGGGCCGACCTAGTGACGCGCGAGTTGCCGGCAGAGGTGTTCTACATTTACGACGAGTCGGCGAAAGCATGGTTCTCGCCGACCTACGAACCGCTGCGCGACCCGGCGGCGCGGCACGATGTTCGTTTCAGTTTGCATGGCTCGGCCACCTTTACGATGCGCAAGGATTGGCTCGAAACAGAACTGACGACGCATGTGCCGATTGACGCGCCGACCGGCGTTTACCTGCTCACGCTGCGCAATCGCGGTTCGGTCGGGCGCCGGTTGCGCGTCGCGCCTTATTTCCAAATCGCTTTGGCGCACAGCCCCGAAATGGGCGGTAAAATCGAAATTAAAAAAGATGCGAGCGGCGTTTTATTTTTTCAAAATCGCAACAATACCTTCCGCTCCGGCCCGGCGTTTGTCGCCATGAGTCATGCAGCGACGGCGGTGTCGACCGAACGTGGTTCATTTTTCGGCGCGGGCCGTTCTTTTGCGCATCCGGTTTTTGTCGAGACCGGCAAAGCGGCGGTGGCGGGCGGCGATACCATGGCTTGCGCCGCGCTGCTGGCGGATTTGGAAATTCCCGCGAACGGCGAACAAACGATTGCCGTTTTGCTGGGGCAGGCCGACACGCAGGCGCAGGCGCGCGCTTGCATCGCCAGTTTGAATTCCGTGGCGCAGGCGCAAAGTAGTCTGGCGCGAACGCGGGAATGGTGGCGGCGATTCGTCTCGACTGTCAGCGTGAAAACTTCCGACGCCGAGTTTGACGGCTATGTGAACTGGATGAAATATCAGGCGTTGGCCGAGCGCATCTGGGCGCGCAAGGGATTTTATCAGGCGAGTGGCGCGTTCGGTTTTCGCGATCAGCTTCAGGACACCGTGAATCTGATTTGGGCCGAGCCGGCGCTGGCGCGCAAACAACTGTTGCTGCACGCGGCGCAGCAATTTCCGGAAGGCGATGTGGTGCATTGGTTCTTCGCCTTGCAGGACGGGCGCACCGGCTTTGTCTCACGCTCGCACGCGTCGGACAATTTGCTCTGGCTGGCTTGGGGCGTGTCCGAATATGTCCGCATGAGCGGCGACACTGGCCTGCTCGATGAATCGGTGACTTACCTCACGAGCGAGACGCCGCTGCCGCCGTTGCCGCAGGGCAAGCACGGCATGGGCTTCAACCCGCTGCGGTCGCCGGTGGCCGACAGCGTTTATGCGCATGTGATGAAGGCCGTTGATCTGGTTTTAAACCAGCGCATGGGCGCGAACGGTCTGCCGTTGATCGGCACGGGTGATTGGAATGACGGACTCGACGAAATCGGCAGCGAAGGCCGCGGCGAAAGCGTCTGGCTGGCGTTCTTTCTCACTTACATCCTCAAGAATCTGCTCGCCACCATTGAACAGCGCGACGGCGCAGACCGGCGGAAACATTACGAACAAAAAATGGAAACGCTCATCGCCGCCACGGAGAAAACCTGGCGCAGTGATCGTTACTTGCGGGCAATTCACGACGACGGCACAGAGATTGGCATCGACGGCGCGGGTTACTGGGAGACCGACGCGCTGACGGCGGCGTGGGCGGTTTATTCAGGAATCAACTTGGAACGCGCCCGCATCGCGGTGGACACGGCGCTGCGCGTGCTGGAGACCGACAAAATCATCAGCCTCGGCTACCCGCCGTTGCGCGCCGACACAAAGCCCTTTCTCGGCCGCAGCAGCTATTATCCCGAAGGCGTGCGCGAGAACGGAATGTATAGCCACGGCGTGCAGTGGCTGGTGCGGGCTTGTCGTTTACTTTCGGAACAATTCACGGCGGCGGGCGATGCCGGTCTATCGAAATATTACCGCGATGCCTCGGCGCGGCTATGGTTCAAGATTTCCGCGATTTCGCACACGACGCCCGGAGAAATTGAAATTTACGGTGGGCAGCCGAACAAACAATCCGCCGATTATCTGACCAAGTTCGATTCTGGCCGCATGATCTGGAACGGCTACACCGGCGCGGCCGGGTGGATGTTCCGCCAGGCCATCGAAGGTGTGATGGGCGCAACGCTGGTCGGCGGCGAGGTGCGGTTGCCAAATGATTTCGGCGAACCGCGCGGCAGCCTCACCTGCAAGGAATTGAAACGGGATGTAACCCTGAGTCCGCTGGAAAAAACCAAATGAGAATAGCGTCCAAAAAAAAATTTTCCCGCCTCATGCCGATGTTGCTTGCGGCAGTGGCGGTGACGACCGGTTGCAAATCGGTGCAACCTGCGGTCAAAGTGGCGCGCGTTGCGCCGGAAGATACCCACGCGCAGAAGCTGGTGGCAAACGCGTTTCACTTCATTGATCCCGCGCATGGCTTGATTGATCCCGCGTCCGGATATCCGGCGGAGGGCTGGAATCAAGACCCGAAGCGCGGCCTCTTCTTGCATGCCTTCACGCAGCTTACGGCCATTGGTGAGCAGGTGGAACTGCTGGCTTCCATCGCCGCCGGACAGGCGGACAATCCCTACCTCTCGCGTGAACAGGCGCTGGCCGAGCTGGAAAAAATCGTCAAGAGCATGCGCGCCGACCAGGCTGACCCCACTCTCAGCGACCGCGGGCTGCTGAGCAATTTTCTCGCGTTTGAGGGCGACCGGCGGCTCGGACCGTTAACCACGAGCGTGCAGCGCAATGATTTCATAAAGGCGTTCGGCGAATCGCCCGGCACGAACATCTGGGCAGATCTTGCGGCTTGCAACTGGATTCAACTTGAAAAAGAAGGCGCGGAGGGGCGCGTGAAGCGGTCGGCGAAATATGGCCGCGATTATTTTGACGGCACGCTGAAACCCTACGCCGAGCAGGGGCTTGCGGATGCGATCATGAAACTTTTGGATCATCGCGTGGTTCAAATCATCTTCGGCGACAACGCCAACCTGACCGCCTCTGTTGCCAAGTCCATCGGCGCGTTGCTCGATTCCGCCATTCGGGATAATCCGCGTGCCGCCGCGCTGCGGGGGTCGTTCGAGCAGTTTTTGGAAAACCAGCGCCCCGGTTACGCCAATCTTTACGATCCGAAGGAAGGCAGTTTTGCCTTCGGCTGGAACGCGACGGAAAACCGGTTTTATGGCTGGGACACCAAGGACGGCAACTGGGTGATCGGGCGGATGAATTATTTCATCAACGAATTTCGAGGCGCGTGGACTTTTGTGGTGGAACGCTATGGCCTGCCGTTGGACGCGATTCGCGCCGGCACTTTCAAACTGAATCCGTATGTGCTGCAGGACGGGCGCACGGTCTATGTGCCGGCGGCGTGGGAAGGTTCGGCGTTCCAGATGCTCGGCCTGTCGCTGTTCATGCAGGAGTTGAACACGCCCGGCTGGCGCGACTTGATGCGCAACGCGGTCGCGGCCGAGCTGGATTATTCCAGCCGGCACGGATTGCTGGGATTTCTCTCGGAATCTTACAGCGGCAACGGCACGGAATACACCGGCAAAGTAGGAATTCCTAAACTGGCGGTGACGAAAGAAACCCGCATCACGAACACGCCGTCGCTTTACACGCTGGGTGTGGCTTACTCGATTAACCCGGTGGGAGTGGAGGTGTTGCTGGCGAAAAACTGGCCGACGATTAAGAAGCTGCTCACCGACCACGGCCCGTGGGAAGGCTGGCAGTCGGAGAAAAAATCCGTGATCAAATTCCAAACCTCGGCGCACACGCTGGCGCTGCTGCTGGGATTTATCGGCACGGGCAACGAGAACATGACGCGCTATCTTCAAAATGCGGGCCTACCGGCCGACCCGGCGGTGATTCATCAGGCGGCGACCGGGCCGGCGGTGAATCTGCTGGCCGGCGATTACAACCTCTTTGCGTGGTGTCGGGAAAACGACCGTTTGCAACAGCGCCGTGAGGGCGACCGATTCAGTATTTCCGGCAAGGGAATCACGGGCGCGAATCTTGCCATCGTGCCGGCCGAATTCGTTCGTCTCAATCTCTCCGGACGCACGCTGCAACTGCGCTACCGGTCGGCTGCAGCGCTGCCGGGCTGCGTGCTGCGCTTCACGCCGCGCGGTCAAATAGGCGGGATGAGCACCGAGGCGACGCTGAATCTGATGGCCACCGGCGACACGGAAGGACAACTCACGATTCCGCTGCCGGCGACGCCGCTGCTGGACGATATTAAAGAACTGATCTTAGTGCTGCCGGATGCGAAAGGCGGGGCAGTCGTTGATTTCAGCCTCGTGAAGTTGGTGGCAGGGCTATGAAGCAAAATTACGGAAAGACCAAAGACTAACCTCAAAAGACTAACCTCAACTCAAATGAAAACACTCTCGTTTCTCACCGCTCTGCTATTGACCCCGTTGGCTCTGGTTCACGCGACGAAAACCAATGCCGCCAAGCCAAACATTCTGTTCGTCTTTAGCGACGACCACGCGTTGCGAACCATCGGGGCTTATCCGGATTCCATCAACAAGACGCCGAATCTCGACCGCCTCGCGCATGAGGGCGCCCTCTTCACCAGTTCCTTCGTTGGCAACTCGATTTGTTGCCCGAGCCGCGCCTCCTTTCTGACCGGCAAACACAGTGCTGCCAATGGCGTCTTGGGCAACAGCTCCACTTGGAATACCAAGCAGTGGTCCTATCCGCGCGAACTGGGCAAAGCCGGATATCAAACCGCATTAATCGGCAAGTGGCACATCAAAGGTAACCCGACCGATGAGTTTCAATCCTGGGAAATTCTCTCTGGCTACGGCGGACAGGGTTCCTATTACAATCCGGAGTTTGTGAGCGCTGCCGGCTCGTCAAAGGTCGAAGGCTACTCGACCGACATCATCACCGACAAGGCCATCGACTGGTTGAAGAAGCGTGATGCGTCAAAACCCTTTCTGCTCTGCGCCCAATACAAGGCTCCTCACACCCCCCGCACTCCAGCTCCAAGCCATATGAATGCTTATGAAGGGCTGGATTTCCCGGAACCTCCAACCCTGTTCGATGGCTACGCCACGCGGCAGCCCTTTGTCGCCGATACATGGATGAAACTCAGTGGCATGACCGCTGAAGGTCTTAACATTGCTCCGTCCGCAGCGGAACTCGCCGCGCATCCCGAAAAAACACCGCATTTTCTGGCGGAAATGACTCCCGCCCAACGCGCTGTCTGGCACGCGGCCTACGACCCGCGCAATCGCGAATATCAGGAGCTCAAAGCCGCCGGAAAACTCAACGGCAAAGCCGGCATCCGCTACAACTATCAGCGTTATATCAAGGACACGGTGCGTTGCATTGACAGTCTCGACGAAAATGTGGGGCGCATCCTGGCCTACCTTGACCAGACCGGCCTCGCGTCGAACACCATCGTGGTCTACGCCTCCGATCAGGGTTTCTTCACCGGCGAGCATGGCTGGGCGGAGAAGCGCTGGATGTATGAGGAAAGTTTCAAGTTTCCGCTGCTGATCCGCTGGCCCGGCACCATCAAGCCCGGCACGCGCATTGATGCCCTTGTGCAGAACATTGATCTGGCCCCGACACTCCTCACAGCCGCCGGAATCCCGGTGCCGAAGGAGGTCCAAGGTCTCCCCCTCCAACCCGTGTTGGGTGGCACCATCCCATCCGATTGGCGAAAGGATGTCCTCTACACCTACTATGACGGAGGGACACCTCAAGCCCGTGGTGAATACAACATGCCCCGGCACATGGGCGTGCGGGACGCCCGCTACAAGCTCATCTCCTTCTACGATTACAACACCTGGGAATTCTATGATCTCAAAAACGATCCCCACGAATTGAACAACGTTTACGGGAAACCTGAATATGAGAAGGAGGTGTCGCGGCTCAAGCAGCGCCTAGCCACACTCAAAGAACAATATCAGGTCCCGGAACCGCCAATATTGGTTTCTCACAGAAAAAACGGCGCGAAACGTGCGGTTCAATCAAAAACAATCGTCACCTCGGTATCCACAGACCCAATCAGACGTAATTCGAGCTCGGATTAACCTATGATGAATAACAAAATCATCTCTCAATCCTTGCTCGCTTTCGTACTGCTGAGCAGTGTCCATGCTTTTTGCGCGGAGCCAAGCAACGGCCTCGCTCCCGAGGTCACCTCGCTTAACCTTAAAGACAACCTCTATAAGCTGGAAGCCAAGTTGCCCGACCTGGAAAAACCCTACGTTAGCGTTGCCCCGGAGGATAAAAAAGACGGACTAATCGTCGGCAAGCTGGGCGTTGATGGCGGTAACGCCGAACTGATTCAAAAATACGCCGAGGAACTCGCGGCTTCCCCGAAGGTTGAAACGGATCCGAAAGGCGATAAAACAACGGGCACCGTGGACAGCCTACTCATCAGCTACAAGGGCAAGCTGATTTTTGAATCTTATTATCGTCGGGGCCGCGCCAATTTTCCGCATTACCAGATGTCCATCACCAAATCCTACACCGCGCTGGCCTTGGGCCGGGCGATACAATTGGGTCTCCTCAAATTGGAAGATGTCGACAAGCCCGCGATCAGCTTTCTAAAAAAACTGGACGTCTCCAAACTCACCCCGGGGGCTGATGCAATTACCCTCGCGCAGGCTATGGAGATGGGCTCAGGCATCCGCCTGCCCGACGAAAAGGCCAAAGAGTTGCTCAAGAATCCGGCGAAGCTCAAGGGGCAGGGGGAAATCCAGGCCTATCTTCAAAACAGTGCTCCGATTCCCCCGGCACCGCGCCAGTTTAAGTATCAGGAGTCCGATCCGGCCATCGCGATGCAAGTCTTGGATGCCGTGGCACCGGGCGGTGCGGAGCAGTTCATTCAAAACGAACTGCTCAAGCCGATGGGCATCACCCAATATCATTGGGAGACCGCCGTCAGCGGTTTGCCAAAATCAGCGGCTGGCAGCAGCCTGCTCTCCCGCGACATGGTGAAGTTTGGCGAACTCATTCTTAACCATGGGAAATGGCAGGGGCAGCAACTCATTCCAGAAGCTTACATCACGCGGGCGACCAGCCCCAATGTGCATAGCTACAGCACCTACTATTATGGCTTTTTCTGGTGGGTAGAGGATTTTAAATTAGGCGAAAAAACCTATCACGCTGTCGAGGGCCGGGGCGCCGGCGGGCAGTTTATTTTCATGTTCCCCGAATTGGATCTAATTGCGGTTGTTACTTCACACGACAAGGGTATGGGCAACATGCTGACCATACTGCCCAAGAGAATCATTCCGGCGTTCGATGCAAAAAATGAATCAAACTAAGTTTTAACCCGAGTAAAAACGTCGTGAAAACAAAATCCATACTCTCGTCATTCTTGGTGGGCGGCGCTCTCGTTTTGATCTTGCCTCTCCCAGCGGCTGAGTTACCCCGGTTGCCCAAAGAAATCAATCCCCTTGAACTGGGCTACAAAGAGCAGGCTAAATTGTCCAAACTGGCGGAAGCTTACATCAGCACCGCGCCACAGGATTTGGGCGATGGTCTGCAGGTGGGCAAGCTGGATCGCCCCGGCACATCCCAAGCCGTCGCCGCACTCATCGCGGATGATAAAGCTGGAAAATATTCCGACCTCGATAGCATTCTGCTCTGGAAAGATGGCAAGCTAATCTTTGAATACTACAACCGCCATGGTCGGGTGGACGCGCCGCATTACCTAATGTCGATCACCAAGACGATGACCTCCGTTGCGCTCGCGCGGGCCATGCAGCTGGGTTTGCTGAATATGGCGGACCTCGACAAGCCGGTGATCAGTTTCATGCCGGAAATTGATCGTTCCAAAATTCAGCCCGGCGTTGACACGATTACTTTGCGCGATGCGCTTTACATGAAATCCGGCCTGCGATGGGGCGGGGACAAAGGTGACAAGATTGAGTCAACCATTGGGACTGAATATCAAAAGCAAAAATTCTTCCAGCAACTATTTGAAAAAACCGCGCCCGTCACTCGGCAAAGCAAGGCCTACAAATACACCGGCACGGACCCGTCGCTCATCATGATGATTTTGGACATCAAAACGCAGGGTAAGGTGCAGGATTTTATCAAAACCGAACTCGCAGGAAAATTTGGTTTGACCTACAACTGGGAAGATCAGCCTTGCGGCATTCCCAAATGCGGCGCCGGTGCCAATTTTTCCTCCCGCGGATTGGTTAAAATTGGGTCAGCCATCCTTCAGGGCGGAAAATACAACGGCGAGCAACTCCTTTCCTCCGACTATGTCAAGGAAATCATGGCGGCTGATAAGGGCAGTGGTTACTTCTATTATTTCCACAACGAGAGCAAACTCTCCCCTGATAAAAAGATAGACTTCGTCAGCGGCATCGGTGCCGGCGGGCAATATATGTCCATTTTTCCAGACCTCAATCTCGTCGCTGTGGCGACCGCCGATAACAAAAAGCAAATCAAGCTGCCTCTGGATGCGATCCTGGAGCATTTTATTCCATTGTTTAAGGAATAAAAATTCTTTCATGAAAACCAGCCCGATAAAAGCCGTTTTCCTTTGCACCCTGCTGTCCGGCAATGCCTCGCTTCGCGCGGCGGATGCACCCAAGCCTGCCGCCACGGATAAGCCGAACATTATCTTCATCCTTGCCGACGATCTGGGCATCGGGAGCGTGAGCAGCTATGGCGCGGATCATTTCAAGACGCCGAATGTTGACAAGCTGGCGACTAGCGGCATCCGCTTTGAAAATTGCTATTCCTCCCCGTTGTGCGGACCGTCGCGGGCCTTGCTGATGACAGGGCGTTACGCCTTTCGCACCGGGATGATCGACAACGACACCGGTCCGCTTTTGAAGTCAGGAAACGAAACCATGATGCCGGCGGTATTAAAAAAGGCTGGCTATGTGACGGCGCAAGTGGGCAAGTGGAATCAATTACCGCTCCAGCCCTCCGATTGGGGGTTCGACGAATATTTGCGCTTTCAGGGAAGCGGCAGATATTGGAACACCCAGCCGGGAAAAAAAACTTACACCGTCAATGGTCGGGAGGTGCCGTTGCTAGACGGTGAATATCTTCCCGACAAGATGCATGAGTTCGCCTTAGACTTCATAAACCATCATAAAAACCAGCCGTTCTTTCTTTACTATGCCATGTCCCATATTCACGCGCCTATCCTGCCCACGCCCGACAGCAAGCCTGGCACCCAGGACAAGAACGTTTTATATCAAGACAATGTTGACTACATGGATAAGCTTGTCGGCAAATTGCTCGCTGAAGTTGATCGCCTGAATCTGCGCCAGAAGACGCTGATTATTTTCACAAGCGACAACGGCACGGGGCCGCTCTTTAAGGAGTTCTGCACCATTAACGGCGGCAAACAGCTTTCCGGCTGCAAGAACACCATGCTGGAATGCGGGGCGCTTGTTCCGATGTGCGTTAGTTGGGCTGGCACGACTCCGGCCGGCAAGACTTCGCAAAATCTCATCAGCTTTTGCGATTTCCTGCCCACGCTCGCAGAGTTGACCGGGGCCAAACTGCCGCCCGGCGTGGTCATTGACGGGAAACCGTTCACACCGATGTTTTATGGGCAGACTGGCGGCGATTGGTTGCGGGATTGGATATTTGTCCTGCTGCGGCCGGAGCAAAAGAATACCTATACGCAGTGGTATGATCGCGAAAGGTTCTGGAAGTTGAATCAATCCGGCGAACTGTTCGACATGAAGAACGCGCCGTATGACGAGCCGCTTGTCCCGACCAACACAAAGGACGGCGATGCCCTCGCCGCCCGCCAGCGCCTGCAAGCGGTGCTGGATCAACTCAATCCCGCCGCCGGAAAAGTCAATCCAGGGAACCTGAAACCAAATCAAAAAAAGAACGGAGGCGAAAAGAAAGCGAACTCTAACGGCAACAACCCAGAGAGCGAAAATGCAAACGCTCCAGATCAATGATTGCGATACTGGTGTCATTGATAGCAGAATACACATACCTAGTAAAATAATCTTAGTTGCGTCAAATAACCGAGCATTTTCAAATGATTAAATCATTCGCTAGCAAACTCGTTCTGCTGACGCTTGCCATAGGCATCTGTCTGTCTGTCTGTCTGCCATGTTTCAGTCAGACACCCAGTCCGCCTAACATTTTGTTTATACTCTCGGATGACCACGCGTGGCAGGCGGTCAGCGCCTACAATGAATCGCGGCATTTGATCCAAACGCCAAACATTGACCGCTTGGCGAACGAAGGCATGCGGTTCGATCGATTTCTGGTGAACAACGCGCTGTGCGGCCCCAGTCGCGCCTCATTCCTCACCGGCACTTATAGTCATATCAACGGCTTTTACAACAACGGCAACTGTCGGTTTGATGGTTTCCAGCCCACCTTTCCGCAACTGCTCCAAAAGGCCGGCTACCAGACAGCCATGATCGGCAAATGGCACTTGGAAACCGATCCGACCGGTTTTGATTATTGGGAAATCCTACCCGGCCAAGGGGTGTATTATAATCCGCCGATGATCCGGAACGGCCAAAAAGTAAAGCATCCTGGCTATGTCACGGATATCATCACCGATCTGTCGCTCGATTGGTTGAAACAGCGCGATCCGTCCAAACCTTTTATGTTGCTCTGTTGGAATAAGGCCCCGCACCGCGAATGGGAACCTCCGCTGGATGACTTGGATTTCGACCACAACCGCACCTATCCGTTGCCGGACAGTTTGTTTGATGATTACTCCGGTCGCGGTGTGGCCGAGCATGAACAGAACATGACCATCGCCAAGACGATGCGCTTGAATGAGGACAACAAACTCACCATTCCCAAGGATCTTACGCCGGAGCAGGCAAAAATATGGAACGATTATTATGCGCCGCGCAACGAAGCGTTCCAGAAAAAAAACCTCACCGGCTACGCGCTCATCGAATGGAAATATAACCGCTTTATGCACGACTATCTCGCCTGCATCAAGGGCGTAGATGACAATGTTGGCCGACTTTTAAAATATCTCGACGACACCGGCCTCGCGACCAATACCATCGTCATCTATTCCTCTGATCAAGGTTTTTTCCTGGGCGAACATGGCTGGTTTGACAAACGATGGATTTTTCAAGAGTCCGCGCGAACACCTTTTCTCATCCGCTGGCCGGGAGTCATCAAGGCTGGGAGCGTGAATCAGGATTTAGTCTGCAATCTGGACGTCGCCGAGACGCTTTTGCAAGCCGCCGGCCTGCCCATTCCTAACCGGATGCAGGGTCGCAGCATCCTGCCGCTGCTCGAGGGCAACAAAGCTTCCGACTGGCGCACCGCATCCTATTATCATTATTACGAATATCCCGCCGATCACAAAGTGCGACCGCATTACGGCATCATCACCACCAACTACACGCTGGTGCATTTTTATAAACCGGATGTTTGGGATGAGGGTCAGACGGCGATTGCCTCCATCCCCAATGACTACTGGGAACTTTTCGATCACCAAAAAGATCCCGGCCAAATGCGCAGCGTTTACGGCGAACCCGCCTACGCGGAGGTGCAGACCAACCTGATGCAGGAAGTCTTCCGGCTGCGTGACGAGCTGAAGGAACCGGCGCACGTCGATCCTAAGTCTTTTGGGAAAGCAAATGCAATCCAGCCACGGGAATTAAAATGAACCTGCCAACATTGATGTTGCTCAAATTAAATCGTTATGTGGAAATTGTAACCTCTCGGAAATTATTTGCGTCTACCCCGTTGGCTATTGAGTGCTGTGCTGATCCGAGGTGGCGATCGCCCGTGTGGGTGAACCCGTCAAAACGAAGCAAGGTTCAAAAGTGCCACAATTATTATGAAAAATAAATTAGTCATCACATTGATCATCTGCGCCTTCGGCCTGAGTCTCCAGACTGCTGTTCAGGGCGAGGACGCCACCACCTCAACCAACAGCGTCGCGGCGGCGGATTCTTCGGTGGCACCCACGACGGACACGACACCCAAGAAAAAAGGCAAAAAAGACAAGGGTGGAAAAAAAGGCAAAAAGGCGAAGCAGGCTGATGCAGCGTCTGATTCTGCGGCCGCTCCCTCAATGGATGCCTCAACCAAAGCTCCGGCGACTCCTCCCCAATAATTTTTGCTGCGCACTTTCAGCCGGCGTGGTTTTCCGCGCCGGTTTTTTCACTTGCTGATGGGCAGTTTTGACTATCCCCATTACCCAAACATGCAATAGACGCCCGGCCGATTACTGGGGAAAATCTATAATTCTGAAATTCACAAAGCTACATAAATTTGGGCTTATCAAGCTGTTGGTCGTTATTGCCCTTTTTGGCTTGAACCAAGCGGCTATCGCGACGCCGGTGCCGACGAATGGCCCCAGCCTCAACACCTTCACCAACGATGATGCGTTTCTGGATTACATCGAGAAAACTACCTTCCAGTATTTCTGGAATGAGGCGGCTCCCAACGGTTTGATGATGTCGTCTTCGGATGGCAACCTTGCTTCTCCGACCTCCACCGGGCTGGCGTTAAGCGCTTACAACATTGCCATTGAGCGGGGCTGGATTACTCGCAGTAACGGGGCGGCCCGGGTGCTGACCACGTTGCAGACGTTTTGGAATACCCCGCAATCCGACGTTCCCGGAAATCTCAATTCTTCCGGCAGCCACGGTTTCTACTACAACCGGCTGGACCCATCCACCTGCTACCG
>Ga0114971_10000776_pt1 | contig 21538 bp, 23 predicted proteins | sample M_140625_MF_Meta_FD_87320 | JGI IMG/M metagenome (GOLD analysis project Ga0114971, IMG submission 87320) | Freshwater microbial communities from Lake Montjoie, Canada to study carbon cycling - M_140625_MF_MetaG | ecosystem: Environmental > Aquatic > Freshwater > Lake | place: Lake Montjoie...
CCATCATTCATAATATTATTTTTAATCGGATCGCAGAAATATATATGATCTAGATTATATTGATCTATTTTTTTTACAATATTCATTGTCTTTATTATTGTGTTAGTGTGTTTTTAATATTTTAATTAAATATAATACAAATATATTTAAAAACATAAAAACCAAAAAACTTAAAAATAATATATATTTGGTTTATAATTTAAATAAAGAATATTGAATAAAATATAATAAATGAAATTTCTAGAAACTCATTTTGAAGAATATACAAATGCCGTAATAAAAGAAAATTTGCATCCAAAATTGGATAAATTGTTTAATAGGTTTCCAATTAATCTAGAAAAGTTAGGAAATTTAATATTCTATGGTCCAAGTGGGGTAGGAAAATATAGTCAAATGTTACATTCTATAAAAAAATATAGTCCAACAGATTTAAAATACGAAAAAAAGATAAGTTTAACATATGATAAGAAGCAGTATTGTTTTAGAATAAGTGATATACATTATGAAATAGATATGTCATTATTAGGTTGTAATTCAAAATTATTATGGCATGATATTTATCAACAAATTGTGGATATTTTATCAGCAAAAACAGATAAAACGGGAATTATTGTATGTAAAGATTTTCATAATATTCATAGTGAATTATTAGAAAACTTTTATAGTTATATGCAGGATAATAATGAAACTTTGATAAATGTAAAGTTTATTTTATTAACAGAGGAGATAAGTTTTATCCCAGATTCAATACTAAATTGTTGTGAAATAATAAATATAGTAAGACCTTCAAAAATGTCTTATACAAAATGTTTAAAGCAAAAAATGCCAGTTGATATAAAAATAGAAAATATAGTAAATATAAAATATTTACATGTTAATGTATGCGAGTTAATGTTTCCATATAAGATCATTTGTGATAAGATTTTAAAAGAAATGGAAGAAATAGAAGATTTAAAATTTTTAAAATTTAGAGATTTATTATATGATATATTCATTTATAATTTGGATATAACAGATTGTATTTGGTATATACTAACAAATTTAATACAAAATAAAAAAATAAAACAAACAAATTTGTCAAATATATTATTGAAAACATATAATTTTTTAAAATATTATAACAATAATTATCGTCCGATCTATCACTTAGAGAGTTATTTGTTTTATTTAACAAGAATAATACATGGATTTTGAAATGAATATAAAAACGGCTTTAGAAGAATTAGATATATCTTTGGATGAAGTAGAACTAACAAATTTAGATCAAGAATTTATAAAAAAAAGATATCACAAGATGGCATTAAAATGGCATCCGGATAAAAATGATGATAAAGAATTTGCTACACAAAAGTTTCAAAGAATAAATGAGTCATATAGTCTTTTATCAAAAGAATTATTTGATTCAAATACTTCTGATCCATTTGTTAGTTCATCTGCAAATATATATACAAATATTTTAACAACATTTATATCTTCTTTGTTAAAAGGTGAGTACAATGATATCTTTACAAAGGTAATACATGAAATAGTCATGAATTATAATATATTAACACTAACATATTTACAAAAAATATTTGAAGATTTAGATAAGCAAAAATCAATAGATATATATAATTTTCTTTATAAATACAAGGATATTTTATATATAAAGGAAGACACATTGGATTTTGTTAGTTTGATTATAAAAGAGAAGTATAAAAATGATCAGGTGTTTATATTGAATCCATCATTGAAGGATATATTAGAGAATAATATATACAAATTATTTGTAGATGAAAAAATGTATTTAGTACCATTATGGCATAACGAATTATATTTTGATGGAAAAGATGGATCAGAAATAATAGTGTTATGTCAACCAAAAATTCCAAATAATATAAAAATAGATGAGAATAATAATATACATGTGTTAAAAGAAATTAGTATAGGATTAGATTTAGCAAAGTTAATATTAAATGAAAATTTTGTTAGTATAGATGTAGGAGGAAAGTGGTTTTCTATTCCAATAAAAGAGTTGTATATGAAAAAGGAGCAAATATACAGATTTAAAAGTCAAGGTATATCGCATGTAATAGAAAAAGATATATATAATGTTTCAATAAGAACAGATATAATAGTAAATATAGTGATAAAAGAATAAAAAAGTATTTTAATATCGTAATCAATACGAAATTAAAAAAGGTTAAAATTATAAATTATTTAGGAATTACAGATTATCATATAAATTATTTTCTATTTAATATATTAAGCAAATTGTCAAATTTTATATTTACGCGTCCGCCTTCTTTCTCACAATTTTCTTCTTGGGTTTAACTTCTTCCACAACAGTTTCTTCTACAACAGCTTCCTCTTCTACAGCTACAACTACTGATGCAGATCTTGAAATCGGTATAGGTGCAGGGAGTTCTTCATGTTCATCATCTGAATCAGCAACAATTGTTGTAGAAACTCCATCCGGATCAACTGCATCTTCAGGAGGAGGCAATGCCTTCATCTTTTCCTTGTCAGTAGCCTTTGGCTTTAGGAAACAGGTTCCCTCCATAGTTTGCTTAGGCTTCTGAACAATTGCTTGCTTCAAATTCCAAGTGATAGAAATTTTACCATTTACAAACCAAAGACCACCACATTGCAACAAACAAATAATATGTGTCTTTGGCTTCAAAAACTCAAGCGGTGTCAAATGAGAATTTACTTTTCCATTAATGTATAGTGGCTCACCATCCTCATCATAAATTTCTGGCTTCCAAACACCAGACCATTGAGGAATCTTAACTGTTAGAGTTGGTGCCTTGGATTCATCAACCTCTACAGATCCCTTAGACTTCTTTGGATGTCTGAGCATAATATTAAATTTTTCATCAATAACCTCAGCACTCTTGATTTCCTTACCAAACCACTCTTTAGAATAAGTGATCGCATCAGCCTTAATTTTAGCTTGTAAAGCCTTCATTGAATTCAAGAATGCCTCTGCATCGGGATTACTGTATTCAGAGCTAGGAAATTGTAGAGACATAGTATACTTACCAGTGGGCTTACCACTGCCTTGTTCTTGACCTTCTTGTGCTCCCCATGTCAAAATAAGAGGAGTAGAAAGCGTAAGAGATTCTTTAAAATGTTTATTAAGCAAATTTACTACTTTTCCACCAGAAGCATGTGCTTTAGGAGCGGAATAAGCGAAAACGCTTGTATCAATATTAGTGCCGTCAATGATTGAGTCTGTCATCTTTACTTAGTATAATATGATTATGTGATTAATCTTTAAATCAATTTTTTTTTAAATTATTAATCAAATTCAAAAGCTTATAAATGCGTGGTAAACCTTGTTCTGTAATAATTATTTTGTTCAATATTATATTAAAGTAAAAGAATACAAAAACATTTCTTATATAAATATATATAAACACTATGATTTTAGAAGATGTCAGTCCCAAGATGAAAAATGACCTAACTACGAGTGAATATTATAATAATTTATGTGACAAAATTGCAAAAAAAATGCATCAAAATAAAAAACTAGAAAAATTTGATAATGATTCTGTATATGTACCAAAATTTAACGAAGCCGAATATTTATTAACGTATAATTACAATGTTCAACAATTAAAATTATTTGCCAAAACATATAAATTAAAAGTAACAGGAAACAAACCACAATTGGTATCAAGAATTTATTCATATTTGTATTTATCAAATTTAATAATAAAAATCCAAAAATTTGTTAGAGGACATATACAACGAAAATATGATAAATATCATGGTCCTGCGTTAAAAAATAGATTAATATGTACAAATAATTTTGATTTCTTGTCCATGGAGCAATTAACTGAAATTCCATCTGAACAATTTTTTAGTTTTAAAGATGATGATGGGTTTATATATGGTTTTGATTTACTATCATTACATAATTTAATTTATAAATGTAATGGTGCTATAAAAAATCCATTTAATAATAAATCAATTCATGGAAAAGTAATAGAAGATTTAAGATCATTATTGAGACTTAGTCATATTTTAAATATTAATATTATTACAGAAATTGAAGATGTAACCAAAGATATGTCTAGTAAAAAAACGATTGAATTAAAATCAATCACATTATTTCAAAATATAGATGCATTAGGTAATTATTCAAATGCACAATGGTTTTTAGACTTAAATAGAAATCAATTAATTAAATTTTTAAGAGAATTAGTCGATATTTGGTCATATAGAGCTCCTTTAACTTTAGAAACAAAAAGATCAATTTGCCCGCCACTTGGTAATCCATTTATAAGAATGCCAAATTATAATGTATTACAAACTATGGAAAATATAGACGAAGTACGTAAGAATATTTTAGACATTTTAGAAAAATTTGTTGTTACAGGTATAGACAAAGATAGTAAATATTTAGGTGCGTCATATGTTTTGAGTGCATTAACTTTAGTAAATAATGATGCAGCTACAGCTTTACCATGGTTATATCAAGCAGTATGCTATATGTAAGTAGGTTCATATTTTTAATTAATTTTATAAATCAAAAATATTGATAGTAGATTACTTTAGACCATAGCCAATAACAAATAATATATTTAGTGTTCAAAACCATTTAAAAAGATATTACATAATATAGTATAATAGAATGCCAAGACAAAGCAAATCTAAGACTGAAGTCCAAGAGACTTCCCCCGCTGTTCAAACTCCTGTTGTTCCTGTTGTTGAGAAGGTTGTAAAGGCCAAGAAGGCTGTCAAGAAGATGGATGTTGTTCCCGCTGTTGATGCTTCAGCAGTTGATGTAACCGTTCCTGTTGTTGATGTTGCTGTGGTTGACACTGATGCTGATCTTGCAGCTCAATCTACTGAGTTTTTGGCCAAGCTCAATCAATTGGGTGCCCTTCTTGGTGCATTGAAGACCGAGTATCGTTCTCTTGAGAAGAAGTGGTCTCGTGAGCTTAAGACTGCCCAAAAGAGCCAACTTAAGCGTCGCAGGAAGTCAGGAAACCGTGCTCCCTCTGGTTTTGTGAAGCCTACTAAGATCTCTGATGAGCTTGCCAAGTTTTTGGAGAAGCCAATCGGATCCGAGATGGCTCGCACTGATGTGACTCGTGAGATCAACAAGTATATCCGTAGTCACAACTTGCAGGATAAGGAGAATGGTCGTAAGATCAATCCTGACCAAAAGTTGCAAACCCTTTTGAAGCTCAAGAAGACTGATGAGCTTACCTATTTCAACCTCCAACGCTACATGTCTCCTCACTTCCAGAAGGCTGAGAAGCCCGTTGTTGTTGTTGCCTAAATTCAACTTTTCTAAATAAAAACATAAAATCATAAAAACATAAAATCATAAAAACATAAAAACATAAAATCATAAAAACATAAAATCATAAAATCATAAAAAGATAAAAATTTTGTAACCTAATTTGTATTAAAAATATAATTGTATAACTATATTTTTAAAAACTTTTTCATAATATATATATTATAAGTTAAAACTACTTAAATTTAATATATAATTATATATATAATGTTTCGTTGGATTTCACTTTTATTTTTTCTTTTTTCATCTACCTCAGCATTAAGTTTGCCAAATAAACCCATTATTCGTGGACCTACTGCTCCATTGCAAAATTTGGATTTATTTGATCAATCTGTTGTAGCAAAAGATGTTCAACCTGTATTTTTGAGAGAAGCTGAGTTGAAACATGGTAGAATAGCAATGGTTTCTGCTATTTTGTTACCATTGACAGAATTATTGTCAGGTAATCTTGGAATTAATTATTTTCAAGATCATCCTGAGTTTGTTGAACTAGGTCTTTCTTTTATGTTTATAAGTGAATTTAGTTCAATGATTCGTGGTTGGGAAAATCCTCTTACAAAGCCGTTTGCATTAAAAGAAGACTATCAACCTGGTGATTTTGGTTTAACTTTTGGAGTTACTGATGAAAAAATGGGTGAGCAAATGGATAAAGAATTGAATAATGGACGATTAGCAATGATTGGTATTTTAGGCATGATGGCTCAAGAATTAGCTACTCAACAACCATTATTTTAAAATAAAATAAAACATTTTTGTATGTGCGTTCTGTAAAATAATATTATATAATTATTATTTTATAGATATATCTTCAATAACTAATATTATCATATTATATATGGTAAGTTTTTTACAAAGCGTAAAAGAAAAAGCTAATGCTGGAATTGCATCGGCAAAATCACAAGTGAAAGATCAAGCTGCATCTTTACAAACCAAAGCAAATGCGGTAAGGGCTTCTGCAGAATCAAAAGTAGTACAACAAACAAATTTTAATACACTCATCAGCGATGCACAAAAACTAAAAAATCAAGAGAATCCAAGACAATATAATATGATTGTAACTGTAATTAAAGGTATTTCGGATGATTTTATGAATAGGTCTATTAACCCAATAAATAGACAAAATCCTATGTTTTTAGATACTTATAGGGATATTATTACGTTACTGCAGAGTATTTTTCCAGAAATACCAAAAAGAGGAGGTTTAAAAAGTAGAAAAAATAGAACAAAAACACACAAAAAAACACGTAGCTACCGTTAACTATTTCGTTCGGCATATTCTTCAAAATCAAAACTATGAATTCTTTGTCTCAATTGTTTTTTTTTAGAAGCTTCTACTTGTGCTGTAACAAATTCTATTCTTGAAATATGTGGTTGCAGTTGAGTAACTAATTCCATGTCAATTTTTTGATCTTCGTCTGAAAATTGGAAATCACTATTCAAAATATATTTAACACAAAATTCAGCAGTTAACTTTTGAGTCTTTAGAATATCAATTAAACTAACAGCATAAATATTATCTTTTAATATATGCCTAGGGTATTGGTTTTTATACAAATCTTCTTTACAAATGCTCATGTATATAAATATTTAAATACAATTAATATTTAAATATTAATCCAAAATAAACAAAAAATGATTAATTAATATATTATAGAAACTAACTTAAAGCCCTTTAAATTGTTTTTGGCAAGAATATAAAATCCGCCTCTTTCATAATTTCTTCTATTTCCCCTTTTAGCTTTGGACCATTTTCTATTTGTACGTTACTGAATGAATCTAATTTTTCAGACATATTAATATCAAACATATTATATATTTTTGTTAACAAATTAAAGTTTGTAATATAATTTGTATTTTGTTGCAGCCAATCATAAAATGATCCGTTATAATTTTCTGATTTGTATTGGTTAAAATGTTTCAAAGTTATATATAAATCTATTTTATTATTTGAATCATCTGTTTGAATATTATAGTCTGTTCCAGAAACAATACATACCTCTTTAAACTCGCTTTGTGTCATTTGTAGATCTTTCAAAATTCCTTTCATATCATATAATACAGCTGTATGTCCTAACAAACTAAAATATCGTAAAACTCTGTCACATCCGTAAACAAACATATCCATATCTTCACTTAAACAAGCCCAAACTTTTTCTTTAATTACCAGCAAAGCACATAATTCATCAGCCTCACCAAGTGCATCATAATATGTAGCACCATATGCACGAATGAGAGCTTTTACTTTTTCTATTTTTTCTTTGTTCAACTGAACAATTTGTCTTTTTAGATGATTTAATGCTGAAATAAGTTCTACATTTTGTTTTTGTTCTAATTCATTCCTTTCCAATTCATCTTTTAGCCTATTATATTCCTCTTTAGCTTCTTCACGATCCTCTTTGCGTTTAATTAGCAACGCCTTTTTTTCTTTGGATGGTTTACCATCAAATATGAAAATAGGTGTAATATTGTAATGCATGAAAATAGACAACATTACATAGATGTTTTCAAGTAAAGCATTTTCAGATTCATATTTGTATAAATAAATACTAATATCAATAGCTATTTTTTTGCCCGAAAGTTCTTTTAGATTAATGTATTTTAGAGAATTAGGACATTTAGTTCTTAGATAACGGTTCAAATTGCGTATTCCCATTGTTTTTTGCTATTTAGTTATATTTTTAACAGGAGATATATTAATATCAATTTTTTTTATATTGTTATATATTAATGGAAACAACTCCCGAAGAACATAACCCCGAAACTCTACTAAGTGTATTTAAAGAAAGCAAACAAGCTAAACCAGCTAAATCTTTGAAAACTAAAGATGGTCTATCAGCTCCAGGTTACACGGGAGATCAAATAGAACGAGAAATAAAGAAGGACCCTAATTTTTATAAAAATGTTACACAAGGTCCATTAAGTAACGATATACCAATATCTTCAGCTATAAAATTAAGAGTATTTCCAAAAAATAATTCTGCTGTACAAATGCCAATTTTTCCAGATGATGATGAATTTGGAGGAGGAAAATCTAAAAGAACTACTAAGCGTATAAGAAAGAATAATAAAAGAAAAACCAGACGTCATAAAAAGACAAATAAAAAACACAAAAAAGCAAAGAAACAAACCAAACGAAGAAAATAAAAATAAAAATAAAAATAAAAAATTGAAATACTTTTTTACAAGTATAATATACTACATATAAAAACATTTACTAGCAAAAATGCAAACTAGAAGTCAAACAAAAGTTAATCAAATTTCTAAATACGAAGAATACGAAGTAAACATTGACTTTGATCATGCATCCGCATGTTGGCGTCAAAATAAAAAAGATACAGGCAACGGTCACTATAAATAGCTATTTTTTTGCCCGAAATATCTTTTAGATTAATGTATTTTAGAGAATTAGGGCAGTGATTCCTTAAATATCGGTTTAAATTACGAATTCCCATTGTTTTTTGCTATTTAGTTATATTTTTAACTGAAGATTTATTAATCTCAATTTTTTTTATATTGATATATAATAGGATATGTCTCATATACCAGCAATGAGTGCAAGAGATATGATGTCAAAAGGACTTACTGGACCACTTTTCAGTCCTACCCCTACCCCTATCCCTACCCCTAGTAAAGAAAGTAAGTCTTGGAGTGAGTATTTAGGACTGTCTAAAAAATCTTCTACGCAAAAGAAAAAGTTTACACCAAATGAGGATTATAATGATGATAAAGATATATCCCCAAGAGATTCAGATATGGGATTAGATTTACGAAAAACATATGATGTAACTTCTTCATTACAGGATATGAAAGCACTTCCACAATTTTTTGAAGGTGAAGATGTATATTTTTTAAATAATGAAGAGTATCTAAAAGGCACAATTATTTCACAAAACGAAAATAATAAATATATAATTCAACCAGATAATTCAAGTATGCCAAAAGTAGAAATTGATGAAAAGAATATAACTAGTGATAAATATAAAAGAAAGGGTGGTAAAACCAAACGTAATAGAAAGAATAATAAAAGAAAAACCAGACGTCATAAAAAGACAAATAAAAAATACAAAAAAGCAAAGAAACAAACCAAACGAAGAAAATAAAAATAAAAATAAAAAATTGAAATACTTTTTTACAAGTATAATATACTACATATAAAAACATTTACTAACAAAAATGCAAACTAGAAGTCAAACAAAAGTTAATCAAATTTCTAAATACGAAGAATACGAAGTGAATATTGACTTTGATCATGCATCCGCATGTTGGCGTCAAAATAAAAAAGATACAGGCAACGGTCACTATAAATATATTTGCACTGCTTTAAAGAAAGATGACACAATATGCGGCAAAAGTTGTTACAAAGATCTCATGTATTGCTGGTCACATCGGAAATCGGCAAATAAATAATATTTCAAAACAACTTAAAGCGGCTTTAAGTCCTTTTACAAAATATATATATTATCATTCTAACCAAGTTCACAAATTGTCATCCGCAAATTACGCAATAAATAACCCAAATTCTTTTGCTTTTTCGCTTTATGCTTAACCTTTGTTAACAAATCTTCAGTACAATCTATACCATTTAATATACTTTTTGTTTTATAATTTTTTTTTATAAATTCACAAAAATGATCCAAATTTGCATTTGTTTTTTTGAATTGCAAAATAGATGTATTGTTAGTATCACACCAAGACAAGAACCCTTGATAATTATTTATTAATAGTAATGTTATTATATAATAGGATAATATATTTGTATTTTCTTTGTATAAATGTTTTCTTACATTAGTTGCATGAACACTTTTTTCATATAATTGCTTGTATTCAATATCCATAAAATTCAATATTTTTACCATTTGAAAAAATGCATACATACGCTCAAAATTCATCAACATTTCGGTATATTTTAAAAATTCATCAATATTATTTTTTTGTACATGCATAAAACTACAAAATAATACATTCATTAAACGTGCCCAAAATTCAGTATAAGACTCAAACAAATTTACCTCTGAATTTACTGGAAAAATAGACAATATATTTTTGGTACATGAACTATTGTTCATATCTGAAAAATCTAAGCCTAGATTGTGAAATGTTTCATGTATAAATGCTTTAAACCATTCCTCTTTTCTAAATACAACTATTTCTGCATTTTTTGGACATGTTCTCGTAAATGCAGTATTTACATGCTTTTCTTCCAAAACTTCTATATTATTATGTGGTAACTGTTTTGTTAAAGAGGTATGATATATAAATATTTTTAGATCCGGAGAACAAGATCTTGATGCATATTCATTTACTATGTACAACCACACTAACATCCAAAAAACATAATTATTATATGTTTCAATTAATGATTCAGGATTTAACTCTTCAGTTACAAAAATAATTTGTATATTTCTCCCAAATAGTGAAAATGAATATGTTAGTTCACTCAAAGAAAATTCATCTATATGTTCGCGAATTAATGATGGAAATGCATTTGGTGGAAATGTAGTTGGTTTGGGAACTTGTGTTATATTGGTTATATGATCTACCTTCAATTTATAGAAACTATTTCCCAATTTTGACTTTACATTTTCAATATAACTAACACCATTATTAATTTCCTTATAAAATTTCTTAAATAACATTTTTGTTTTCTCTGTTTGATTTAAAGGCATAAGGCAATTATGTTTTAAAAAAAATGACATTAAATTATTGCTTTCTTTTGTTGGTTTCATAATTAATTTATATAATAAGGTTTTATTATTTTTATATAATTATAAATATTTAGTAATTATATAATGGATACTAACAAGATTTTAATTATTTTATTAATTGTAATTTTATTAATTATGCTTTTTCAATCACATGTAACAATTATTCATCCAACTCCTGGTCCAACACCTGTTCCTGTTCCTGTACCTATAGTTGTCAAACCTATTGGTGGATGTGCTGGCACACGTTATGGTTGCTGTCCTAATGGCGTAACTGCACGCATGAATCCAGCTGGAACCAATTGTTAAAATTATTTTACAAATATTATATTTTTCTTTAAGTTGTTTTATAAAAAAATATATATTTTGTAAAACAACTTAAAGAACGAAAACCATTTTAATTCTCTTTTTTACTAATTTTATCTCTTATAACCATCAATGTATCAAACACCTCCGGTTCCATCCCACGTCTATGATGCACCAACTTTGCATTTTTTGTTTCTTCTAACAATGCCAATAGATCTGGGTTTTGCGTAAATTTTGCTTGTTGGGCGACCGACATTTCTTTACTAGATCTACCATTAAAGAAATCTGGATCTATTAATACATTTTTAGGACGTATTTGTACGCCTTTGAATTTTCCTGTTTTTCCACCTGCACCTTTTGCCATGCCCGTATCTTTTGACAATTCAGTTCCAGAATCCAATGTAAAAGATAAATAAAAATCAGGATTATTTTTTTTAAATTTTGACGCTTGATAGTAATGCTCCACAGAAGCCCATCTGTGACTATCCAAGGAAAACGGTTGAACCCAAAAATTAGATAATTTTTTTCTCCAATCAGGAATTGCAGCCAAATCAGCAAATTCACTAGCAGCTTCAATACTTATTGGGATTTTTTCTCCTGCACCTTTTCCTGGTTTGGGCTCTTTTGCTGATTTTGAATAAAACGAAAAGACTATATTATCATCATATAAATTCATTATTTTTGCCTCTCCTAAATCATCAAATGATGGCGTCTCTACAGATACTCCTGTGAGACCTGATTTAAATACCTCAAAATCCGGAATAAATTTAAATACTCCCGCGTTTTTTTCCATACATTTGTCAACAATCATTCTCTTTATATCATATGGTATTTCTTTGAAAGTAAATATCAATTTTTTTTTATATCCAATCAACTTATAATGATCACCAGTATGTTCTACTATTACATAAAATTCTGGTGTAAATTCTCCTCTACTAACAATAATTGGATCTACAAAATCACCACATTGTAGGACACCGTCTAAATCCCCAGCAGCATATCTCTTACTAGAGAATATTATGAATTTTATATTTAATATTTTTTCCAAAATATTAATTGTAGTTGCATCTGCCCAAAATTCACATTTTCGCATATATTTTTTTAAATCTTCTAATGATGAAATATCCTTCATAAATAAAACATCTTTGATATTTTCCTTAGCATAATCATGCTCTCTTTTTAATCTTTCATACTCTGATTTTAACTTAACTGCCGCATCATGTATAATCAACTGTTGCTCACGATCTACTGTTGTTGATAATTTTGCTTTTAATGCGTCATATTCCTTTTTCTTTACAATTGATTGTGCTCTAGTATTATTTATTTCTCCATTTATCATATCATATCGTTCTTTATAATTATCAAATAATTCTTTTTTTACATTTTCTGAAACCTTACTACGTAATTTACTAACAGTAGTTTCCTGTCCAATAGTTTGAAATGCATCTCTAATTGTTGCAAAAAAACAATCCCCTCCACCTTCATTATCTGTAATTGAATAATTTTTATTTTGCATAAACTTTTGAACCCAATTATCTGTTGACTCTATATGATATTTTTCTCTTGTATCTTGAGATATTTTCGCAGTTTCTTGATTTAATGGTGATGCTATATTGGCTCCAATTCTAGCTGTAAATATATCTTTTCTAATTTGAGGAATTAGTATTTCGGTTTCCCCTTCATTTCCTTTTTTACTCTTTTCTTTTCCTTTTTTACTCCTTTCTTTACCTTTGTCTTTTTCTTGTCCTTTATCTTTTTCTTGTCCTTTATCTTTTTCTTGTCCTTTATCTTTTTCTTGTCCTTTATCATTAGTAGAAACTAAATCATCTTTTGGAACCAGTCTTAATTTATCTATCATTTCTTTTGTAGCAAATGTATAAATTAGTGGATCATTTAATCTTTCAATATCCAATACTGAATCTTCATCATAATAATCAACCAAATTTGTTGAAGGTATTTCATAAACACCTATTTGAATTACCTTATTATTATGTTTAACTAGATAAATAGGAAAATAAGTTAAATTTTTATCGGCAAATGTATTTTTTGGACCACCAATTGCAACAATTACGTTCATACCTTTTATTTCCACTTGATATAAATTTGCCTCTTTACTTAAATCTACTGGATCTACTCTCTTTAATTCTGGATAATTTATACTGTCGTTTAATTTAGATACAACCATTATGTATATAAATTAGTAATATTTAATATTTTATAAATAATACTTCAAATTATTTATTTTTAGTTCCAAATCACATATTTTTTCATTTTCGTATCATTCATTAATTCAGACATATATGCCCACATAATATTTCTTTTTTGAACAATTTTATAATTGCATGGTAAACTTTCAAAATAAATTATCGTAGATATTATGTCTTGTTTTTTGCACTTGGATGATTTAATATTTTTTTCTATTCCATAATATTCGCAAATTTTAAGCAAATCTTTTACAGTATATTCTTGATTATAATATAATTCATCGTTTCCATAAAATTCTTTATCCATAAAATACATCAATTTTGAATTTATTTTATCTTGATCTAAATCTTGATCTAAATCTTGATCCTCAACTCCGTATTCATCTATTTCTTCATAATTTATTTCTTCAATTATCTGTTGTATGTAATTTTCTTCTGTATCAAAAATATCATCTTTCTCTTCGAAAAAAAAAGTTATATTATCATGTAAATTACTATTTACTTTACTATTCATTGTAATTATTTTATTATTTATTATTTATTTTTTAACTTGTTTTAATGTAATTTATATTTTACATTTCTACTAAATCCATATACTTAAAAATAGCCTTATTAGACAAGCTAGGAAAATCCTTGGCCTTTGATTTTGCTAGTCTATTTACTATTGACAATATAGAACTGCCATCAATATAATAATTTTCATCTTCTTCCGCTAAGTCAACTTGGTCTTTGTTGTAAAGAATTGCTATGTTTTCAGTTAGCTCGTCCACTTCATTTTTTTTATCAGATTTACTAATAAAATCAACTATAATTGATAACAACTTGGCTAATAATTCTATAATTCCTTCTTTGTTGATAAATCCGTTGCTCGCCAAATTTACAAAGAAAGTTGTTACTGCCTTTCTTTTTTCATTAGCCTTGTTCATGTCACAAAATCCATCATAATTAGTTTCTGGATCAACATATTCAATATTTTGATATTGAGCCATAATATTTTTATATTTTTCATCAAATATTGGCCTCAACCATGAATACATAGTCAGCAACTCCGCATATAAATCTGCGAAAATTCTTGAATAAAATTTATTCGTTGATGAAATTTCATAAATAATAGATGAAATTTTTAATTGCTGCTCAGCAGTTGGATTGTTAGAACAAATCACATTAATTTTGTCAATTAATTTTTCACGAATATCCAAGAAAGTTTTATCCGATAATTTATTAATCAATAGACGAATTTGATCAATTTCTCCATCTATACCAGATTTTTGCTCCATTTTTGTTGGTTGAAATGTTCTTAGAGTTTCCCATTCTTCTGCACTTACCTCCATTGCTTTATTTCCCTTACGTTTTTTAGAATTAGGTTTAAATCCTCCTATTCCAGATGCACTTGCTGCAGTATCAGATGGTTTATATCTAGATTCTTCAGTTTTTATAAATATTGGTGATAATAATCCCTCTGAACCTACTTGTGAACACAAATAATTAATCATTGATGCTGTATCTTCTGGAATTTGATAATTAAATCCACTGAAAGATAAATCAGTTATTTGCGTAAGAGTATACTTTAGAGTAGTTGTCATGATCAATATATAGTTATAGTATATTGAGTATTTTTTATATCAATTTTTTTTTAAATATAATATTACTTGCTAAATACACTTAAAACCAACTTATATAGTATAATATATATACTATGTCATTCATTAACACTAGTAAAAACAATTTCTTAGAACAGGAAGATATTTTGGAGCCTGTTATTGAAACACCCCTTAAAATATTTAATACATGGGATGAATTAGATATTGCATCTGATTTATTAAGAGGAATCTATGCATATGGCTTTGAAAAACCAAGTCCTATTCAAAGTAAAGCTATTGATCCCTTAAAACAAGGTAGAGATGTTATTGCACAGGCTCAATCAGGAACCGGTAAAACTGGAGCATTTACGGTCGGTGCTTTATCACGTGTTAATATCAGTGAAAATGTGAATCAAGTCCTTATCTTGTCCCCCACACATGAGTTAGCACAACAAACTTTTAATGTTATTAGCAGTTTATCAGATATGATGACTGGTATTCGTATTAAAACTATTATGGGAGGCTCTTCAATTGATACTGATGCTAATGATATACGTGAAAATCCACCTCATATTATTGTTGGATGTCCCGGAAGAATTTATGATATGATTCGACGACGCCATATTAACGCCAATAAGTTAAAATTGGTAGTCCTAGATGAAGCCGATGAGATGCTTTCAGCTGGATTTAAGGAACAAATTTATAATATTTTTCAGCATCTTAATAAAAATGTTCAGATTGCTCTATTCAGTGCAACTTTACCAAACAATATCTTTCAAATCACAGATAAATTTATGAGAGATCCTGTAAAAATTATTGTAAAAGCCGAAAGTTTAACTTTAGAAGGTATTAAACAATATTTTGTTGCTGTTGAAGATGATCGTCAAAAATATTTAACTCTTAAAGAGTTATATCAATTTTGCTCTGTGTCTCAATGTATTATTTATGCAAATAGTATTAAACGCGTTACAGATCTTTATGAAGCTATGAAAGAAGATAAATTTCCTGTGTGTTGTCTCCACAGTAGCATGGAAAAATCTGAAAGAGAAAGAGCATTTGCTGAATTTAGAACAGGACAAGCTCGTGTCCTTATTTCATCTAATGTTACTTCAAGAGGAATTGATATTCAACAAGTTAGTATTGTAATCAATTTTGATTTACCCAGAGATGTTCATAATTATCTTCATCGTATTGGTAGATCAGGCAGATGGGGAAGAAAAGGAACTGGTATTAATTTTATTACACGACGTGATATAATTAAAATGAAGGAAATAGAATCATATTATGCTACAGAAATTCAAGAATTACCTAGTGATTTTAATATTAGCAATTAATATCTATTTATATTTTATTTTTTTATATTTTATTTTTTATATTTTATTTTTTATATTTTATTTTTTATATTTTATTTTTTATTTTTTCATTCGTAAAATAGACTATTATTTATTCTATTTTACAAATAATGAGTAATATAGATTCAACAAAAGAAATACCAAAAGCAAATCCAAAAGACCAAAAACAAAGTTTAGATAACATTAATGATGTATTTCAAATTCCCATTACTTTTAATAAAAATGTTAAAAAACTTAATCAAATTGTAGTTAATGATTTAGAATTAATTAAACCAATTGAAAAAGATCAATCTCCTATTTATGATATTATTTTTAACCCATCTAATAAAGCAGCCAACCATATTATTGAACAATTTGCTAACAATTATACAGTAGATACCGAATATTTAAAAGATACCCAAAATTTACTTCAATCTTTACACTCTGTTGATCTCAATACTATCCATAATAAATATAATTTTGATCATTTTGAATTAAATAATGTATTTTCATTATGGGAAGAAATTAAAGGTGAAACTGGATTTAAAGAAAAATATCTTTATATTGATTGGGAATTTGCTAAGGATCTTAATAATAATTCAGCTTTTTTACAATTAATGAGCTGCTATAATATCGCCTCTCCATTACTTTCTTTATGTTTACCTATTCTTATTCTAATTGTACCATTTATTATAATTAAAATTAAAGGTATCCCTTTAACCATACAAGAATATATAAATATATTAAAAATTATTGCATCTAATCATGCTATTTTTAAAGTTGTTACTCAATTCCATACTGTTGATAATGGACAAAAATTATATTTAGCTATATCTGCTGCATTTTATTTATTTTCTATTTACCAAAATATACTTGTTTGTGTTCGTTTTTATTCTAATATGCAAAAAATCCACAACTATCTATTTAAATTTAAAAAATATATTGAGTTTACATTAGATCTTATGAATTATCATTCTTCAAAATCATTATCACTAACAAGTTATAATCAATTTAACAAACAACTTTGTCATTATCAAAATATTTTAATTACATTATATGAAAAAATTAATAAAATAACTACATTTTCTTTTTCTTTCTCTAAAATTAGTGAAATTGGTCATATTATGCATACATTTTATCAAATATATGAAAATAAAGAATATAATGATGCCTTTTTATATTCATTTGGATTTAATGGTTATTTTACTTTGATTACTCAAATTAACACTCATATACAAGACAATAAAATTGTTAAAACTACTTTTACTAAAAAGGGCAAACCTATTTTTAAACAAATGTATTATCCTAAATTTATAGGAGATACTAACAGTAATATTATAAAAAATAATTGCAACTTAAATAAAAACATAGTTATTACTGGTCCAAATGCTTCGGGAAAAACAACTACACTCAAAACCGCATTAATTAATATTATTCTTTCACAACAAATTGGATTTGGATGCTTTGATTCTTTAAAAATGTCTCCTTATGATAATATACATTGTTATTTAAATATTCCTGATACATCTGGACGAGATAGCTTATTTCAAGCTGAAGCTAGAAGATGTAAAGAAATAATTGATTGCGTTGATACATTTGATAATAATAAACATTTTTGTATTTTTGATGAATTATATTCTGGTACTAACCCAGATGAAGCTATTACAAGTGCATCTGCTTTTATGAATTATATTGTAAAACATGATAATGTTACTTGTATTTTAACAACTCATTATGTAAAATTATGCAAAAAACTAGCAAAAAATAAAAAAATAAAAAATTACAATATGAAAAGTCTAAAAAAAGATGACAATTTTGAATATACTTACCTACTAGAAGAAGGCATCTCAAAAATAAAAGGGGGATTAAAAGTTTTAAAAGATATGAATTATCCGCAAGAAATTTTAGATGACACCAAATAAATAAAATAAAATAAAATAAAATATAAGTTTTATATAAGAATATAATGAATAGTATAAATTCAATTTTAGAAGCTTATGTAAATAAATTAACATCTTTAGAAGCCAAAATTGGAATAATTAACAGAGAAGGAGAACGTTTAATGATAGCATTAGAACAAGCAAATGCAAATATATTTGGACAAGAAGGAAATTCACCAAATGGAATAGATGAACCTATAATTAATGAAAATAATGCAATCATGTTAGAAAACCGTTTGACGGATGTAACAAAAGCAGCAATAAAATTAGCAGATATGAAGGATCAGATAATTGGAGAAATTCATAGATTTCAAGAAGTAGCGGTAACACAACGTTCTTTAAGTTTAAGCAATTCTCGTCGTTCAAAAAGAAATAGCACTGGTAGAGGAATTAAAAAAACTAAAAAACATTATAAAAGATCCAGAAAATAATTCGTTTTAAAAAAGATATAAATATATATGTCTTTTTTAAGAATGGCAATTACCGATTTATTTAGTTCATCATTTTTATTTAGTGTTGCAATAATTATTATTTTAATTGGAGGAATATTTGCATTTATTAGCTATCGTATGGCTGAACAAGATCATAAATTGAATGCTATGCTTGGCTTAGTTACTACCATGGCTAATGAAACACAATTTTTTAGATCTAAAATACATACGATACAACAACAATTAGATAAATCTAATGACTTGGATACACATCATATTCACTTAACCCCTAATGATTTAGGTTTTAATGGTGGTTTTAATATAGTTGAAAAACCTAAAAATTTAATTAATGTTTCCGATGATGAGGATGACGAAGATGATAATGATGAGGACGAAGATGATGAAGATGATGAAGATGATGATGAAGATGAGGATGAAGAGGACGAAGATGATGAGGACCAAGATGATGAAGATGAAGATGAAGATGAAAACGAAAACGAAGACAACGAAAACGAAAACGAAGACAATGAAGACGATGATCACAATAATATAAATACTAATAATGAAACAATAAAAATAATAACATTAATTGACGGAGTTATTCCAAATTCCCAATTAGAAAATATTGGGGATCTTAAACATATTCATTTAGACTCTCAAGAAGATAATGTAGCTTTAATATCAAATAACCTTATTGAAGAATTAAATGTAACGGGTGATAATAACAATTTTTTAAGCAATATTTCAATTAATGATTTAGGCGATATAGATGACTTACAATCTTTAAAAAATGATTATAAAAAGTTATCACTTAATAAGCTAAGGGAAGTAGTTGTTAGTAAAGGACTTATAACAGATGCTTCTAAATTAAAAAAAAATGAAATTTTGAAATTACTAGGGGAAGAGTAATTTTTATCTACATCTAGTATATTATGAATAAATATCATACTTTAGAACCTACGCAAGAGTTTCAAAGCAGTGCCTATAATTTATGGCAACCATTTCAAAAAACCAATCAACAAATTTTAGTAAATACAGGCACATCATCTAATTGGCAATATCGCCAACAATTACAAAAAAATGCAAATAATATCATGAAATATAATACGATGGCTTCTATTAACGAATCAGGAAATAATCCATACACAGTTAAAAATACTGAAACAACTAACAAAACACCTCATTTGTATAGATCAGTTCATGACACGAGTAGTCCCGCATATGGATTTAAAAATAGCGATTTAAAATCTGATTATATGACAAAAGAAAAAATGAATGCCAGAATGATCGCACCAACTATTCCAACAAATTATTAATTGTTATTTAAACAATATAATACTAACTTTTTATAATTTAGTATTATAGATGAAGATTCTTAGTATTGATGTTGGTATAAAAAATTTATCGTTTTGTTTATTTGAAATAAATCCCCAATCCTCTAATGATCTAAAAATTATTAAATGGGATAATATTGATTTAAGTGAAAAAACAGAATCAAAATGCATTGAAATTGATAAAAATGGATTGTGTGATAAACCAGCAAAATTTACAAAAGAAGGAAAATGCTATTGTTTAAAACATTCAAAAAAACATAATTTTTTACAACCAACACCAGAACTAAAACCATCTTATTTAAATAAACAAAAAATACAAAATCTTATTGTTTTAGCTGATAAATATAAAATTAAATATGAAACTCCTGCCAAAAAAGCTGGACTAATCGGACTTTTAACCGAATTTGCTAACCAGCATTGTTATATACCAATAGAAAAATCTAGTGCACCCAAAGTAAATTTGGTTACTATTGGTCGTAACATTCAACATAAATTTGATGATATTTTGGAAGATCAACTTTTAACTATTAATACTATTATTATTGAAAATCAAATAGGTCCAATTGCTAATAAAATGAAAACAATACAAGGAATGCTTTCACAATATTTTATTATGAAAAATAATAATATTGAAATTGAATTTATAAGTGCTTTGAACAAATTAAAAGACTATATGCCAAAAAATAAAGAAAATCCAGAAAAAATGGATTATAAACAAAGAAAAAAACTAGGAATTCAAACATGTTTAGAAATGGTAAATACTGATTTTAGATTTAAAGAATGGGAAACATTTTTTTCTAAACATAACAAAAAAGATGATTTGTCCGATTGTTTTTTACAGGGAATGTGGTTTATTAAATACAAAATATAGAATATTTATTTTTTATTATTTTTATTTTTTTTAATTTAGCTATTTAATTTTAAATATATATATTGTTATTCGTTTTACTTAAAATTAAATGATCTTACTAATTTATAATGAATAACGATATAATTGATATTTCTATGGATTTTGATAATTTACAATCAGACAATTGGAATTCTAAATCTAATTTTGGGGGTGGTATTGAATTATTAATGAATGAAAAACAACAATCTTCTCATGGACCGACTAGTGAAATAGACATAGATGATCTTAATAATTTAGAAAATGAGTTAAATGATTTAGCAAACGATACTAATCCTATGACTAATAATTTTGAATCGGGATTGTTTGGAATTAAAACATCATTTGATGATAAACCTTCTGTTAGATTTGATGAGCCACCTTTAAATAATTTAGGTCACTCTACTGCTAATACTGCTTCAGAATCTAAAACATGGGATGGTTATGGTAAATTTAATAATATTCCTGTTAATCCTGATCAGCACATGTCATCTGAACCTAAATTATCTAAAGATGAGCTACTTAGAG
>Ga0114971_10000777_pt1 | contig 21520 bp, 19 predicted proteins | sample M_140625_MF_Meta_FD_87320 | JGI IMG/M metagenome (GOLD analysis project Ga0114971, IMG submission 87320) | Freshwater microbial communities from Lake Montjoie, Canada to study carbon cycling - M_140625_MF_MetaG | ecosystem: Environmental > Aquatic > Freshwater > Lake | place: Lake Montjoie...
GAAATGGGGAAATAATGGTGTGGTTTTAAAAGCTACCTATAGCTTTGGAAACAATAATTGGAAATAAAAATTTTCAAGAAAAACCATCCAAAAGAATAAATGTTTTTTCAACATTTAAAATAACTTTAATCTAAAAACAATAATCGTTTTCTGTATCTAGTTCATTAGTTATAGTTGCAATAAATCCTACAATATGGCATATTGGTATATTTTGTATATCGACGCAATCTTATTAACATCATACGCTATAGCCTTTTGCAAACTAAATGATTCTTTCTTTCTCTTTTAGATTTAAAAAATCAATTGCCTTTAAAAGATATAACTATGTCGTTGCATTTTCTTATTTTACTTTATCTCCAACTTTTTTAGCAGTTTTATTAAAAAGGTGTTTTCTGTCATATGAATTTAATAAAAGCTAAAACTATTTTTTTATGGTTTATCAAGTCCAACAAAATTAAACAACAAATATTACTCATAAATTGTGCATTCATGCTTAAATGGTCAGCTTCGCTTTTCGGGCAAATACTTTAAAAGGTTTCCTGTAGATTGAAATAAATACCACCGGAACCGTTTCTTCCCCTTCCATAATCAATTGAAATATTGGTGTTGGTTTTTTTGTTCATTTTAACGCGCAAACCCATTCCATAACCTATTGCAAACGCATCAAATATCGGTTGATTCATCATCGAATTACTAGCTGTAGTTGCATTCAAAAAAGCTACACCTCCTAATAAACCGTTTTTACTAATTGGGAAGCGGTATTCAGCCTCATTATAAGCTAAGTTCTCACCTCTTATTCTCCCTTGAATATAACCTCGACCAGAACGATTATACATATCCCAACCAATAGAGGGTGTCGCGAGGTAAGGAAGTTTTCCACTCGTTACTATCTGTCCCCATGTCCATAATGCTAAAATATGTTTGCAATTTTTGTTTTCACCAAGATTTAAATAGGTTCTATATTCATAGTATAGGGTAGAACTAGATTGGCTGCTTCCAACGAATTTCGCGTTTTCACGGAAAGTCAATTGTCCAAAATGACCTCTTAGTGGATTAACAGCATTATCTCTGCTATCGTATAAAAGATTAAACGTAATCCCAATGGAAGAGTATTTATTTAAAGAAAATCCATTCTTTATAGAATAATCATAATGAGAAGTTATAGGAGCATTAAAATCGAGTAATTGGTCTTCAATAGCATAATGATGATCTATATTTAATCCCAAACCTGCATACCATGGTCCCTTCAACTGACGATAAACATTTTCATAAAACCGAATGTAATTAAACCGCATTGGTTGTTCATCACGATCATTTGAGACTGAAATGCCATTTAAACTAAAATCTCCTCTATCACGAAAATTAATGCCTAAACCATAGGTTGGTTGAGAAAAAAGTAACAAACGATAATCTCCTTGCAATATCCATTTGTTATTGGGAGTATATACATTGGTTCTAATATTTACATTCAATTGTTTTTTAGAGGTTATAGTTACATTCGCCAGTGAAGATGACAGATTGGTTGTTTTTCTTTCTCCAAATAAGATATTAGCACTAGCTCCTCCTCCTAAGACAAAACCTAATGCTGGTGAATAACCAGGAATAGGGAGTATATTTAAATAAAGTTTTCTTATGACAAGCGAGTCTTCTTGTTTCGACGTATCTGATTTCTTTTTCTTGAACAGTAAATCTCCTATATCTTTGTGCTGAGGTAATAAATTCTGAGCACAACAAATGTTGCCAAAAATTATCAACACTAACAACAACGATAATTTCGTTTTCAATAAATACTTTTTAATCACTTCTATACATATTTTAGTAAAAAAACAAATATAGTAGATTTTTCATTCTCTTACAAATTTCTAACTTCTCACAGCTATCCGGCCAACTATTCCTTATCTATAATATCAAGAACTTTATAAGCATGCCATAAAATATGTAATTGAGCATCATCAATTGAAAATAAATTAGTAAATCAAACTAATGACTTCTGCTAATCTGTTTGTAGTTATTTTCAACTTTACTAATATTAGAAGTATTAATATTTAATGAAGAAGCTATTTGCCGATACAAAAGTTTTCAAAAATATTCCCCAACAATTCATCGTTAGTAACCTCGCCAGTAATCTCCCCAAAGTAGTACAAAGCCTGACGAATATCAATTGCCATAAGATCGGAAGGGATGCCACTATGCAATCCGAATTTTACTTTTTGAATTTCTTCCAATGCTTTAAGTAAAGAATCGTAATGTCTTGTATTGGTGACTATAGTTTCGTTATTGCGTAACGTACCAGTATTTACAAAAGACAGCAATTGATTTTTAAGTTCGTCAATTCCTTCTTTATTTTTAGCACTCAATAAAATTTGTTTCACATTTAAAGTTTCCAGTTGTTGTAGGAGTTCTAATCTTTCTTCACTAGAAATTAAATCTACTTTATTTACAACAACAATCAAAGGTTTTAAAGGATATTTGTTTTTTACTTTTTCAATTTCATTAATATATTCGGAACCTGAAACCTGAAACTTTAAACTTTCAAACAAATAAAGAACCACTTGCGCTTGCTCAATTTTCTCAAAAGTTTTCTTAATCCCGATACTTTCAATTACATCAATAGTTTCCCTGATTCCCGCAGTATCGATAAATCGAAAACCAATACCGCCAATTACCAATTCATCTTCTATAGTATCGCGCGTAGTTCCAGCAATTTCAGATACTATGGCGCGTTCTTCGTTTAACAAGGCATTCAATAAGGTAGATTTCCCCACATTTGGCTCACCAACAATAGCAACGGGAATTCCGTTTTTTATAACGTTACCCACTGAAAACGAATCGATTAATCTTTTTAAAACAAATTCAATTCTATTCAATAATTCATGAAATTGTGTTCGGTCGGCAAATTCTACATCTTCCTCAGCAAAATCCAATTCGAGTTCGATTAATGAGGCAAAATTTAGTAATTCCTCTCTTAATTTGGAAATTTCACTACTAAAACCACCTCGCATTTGTTGCATTGCAATTTGATGTGAAGCCTCATTATCAGATGAAATTAAATCGGCAACAGCTTCTGCTTGTGATAAATCTAATTTTCCGTTCAAGAAGGCTCTAAGAGTGAATTCTCCCGCTTGTGCCATTCGGCATCCTTTTCGAAGCAATAATTGAATGATTTGTTGTTGGATAAAAGTAGATCCGTGACACGATATTTCAATTACATTTTCTCCAGTATAAGAATTTGGATTTTTAAAAATAGAAAGCAATACTTGATCGTAAATTTTTCCGTCTTCTGCAATAGTTCCTAAATGAATGGTATGCGTTTTTTGCTTGGTTATATCTTTTCCAGAAACCGATTGAAATACTTCTGCAGCTATACTAATAGCTTTTTCACCAGACATTCTAATAATAGACACAGCTCCTGCTCCTGAAGGCGTTGCTAGTGCAACAATAGTATTTTGGTCTATCATGATTAAATCTTTTTTATTGAATTGCAAAGGTATCATTTTTATACTCTTTTTGAAATGTTAATTGATCAACTATTTTATTAATTTACCTCTATGTTAATTATTTAGAATTAGAATGATTTTCCTATTTTCTAATAAATATAATCACTAACTTTAGCATTCAAATACTTAATATTATGAAAAAAATACTATTTCCAACAGATTTTTCTATCGTGGCTACAAATGCTTTTGTTCATGCACTGGGTTTGGCTAAATTGGTACAAGGCGAATTGATTTTGCTTCACACCTATGAAATGCCAATTATGGATAGTCAATTTGGCATTCAAAATTACAAAGAAGTTTATGATACCATTGAGCTAACCAATTTGGGAATGTTTGAAGAGGAAATTCCAAAACTCCGAAAAATTGCCGAAGAGAATGGTTTTAATGCTGTTAAAATGAGTCATATTCTTACGGATGGCGATTTATTGCACAGCATTACAGAAACGGTTAAAAAAGAGAATATCGATTATTTAGTCATGGGAACCTCTGGCGCTAGTGGATGGTTTGAAAAACTTCTTGGTACTAATACCGGAGAAGCAATTAAAAGTTTAAGTATTCCTATTTTTTGTATTCCAGTTGGAGCGAAGTACTCTAAAATCAATACAATTGGTTTCACTACCCGTTTTAGAGAAAAAGATAAAGTTGCTTTGCAAAATGTTGTTAAAATTGCCAAAGCTGCTAAAGCGGTTGTTAAATGTCTTTATGTAGAAACCAATGAATCCGATAATAGTGCAGCAGTCTATCAAGAATGGGAAACTTTATTTAAAAACAAGCAAGTTAAATTTTTTATAATACCTGGAGAAAATGTTCATGAAACTATTGATGATTTTATTATTAGTCAAGAAATAGACGTGTTAACTATGATTTCTTATAAAAGAAGTTTTTTCGATTGGTTATTTATTTCAAGCTTAACGGAAGAAATAGCATTTCAATCTACAATTCCAATTTTAGCTTTACACGATAAAACTTAATTCTAAAAGTTTTTGTTAGTTAAAACAAATATTATTTTAAATTAGATAACTTTATAGTTAACTTTACCAATGAAAACAGAACGACAAATTCTTTTTTACGAATTGTATTTTCAAGATTTTTATGTTGGACAGAACTATAAATTAAAAGAAAAAATAGCCTATGTTTTTAAATTAATTAGTTGTATTCAAAATATTCCGACAAAATTTTTAAAACATATTGACGGTACTAATGGACTTTATGAAATAAGAGTTGAATTTGAAAGTAACATTTACAGAATATTTTGTTGCTTTGATAAAGGTAATTTAGTTATTCTTTTTAATGGTTTTCAAAAAAAGACACAAAAAACTCCCAAAAGTGAAATTGATTTAGTAATGAAACTCAAAAACGAATATTTTAAATCAATAAAGAAATAACAATGAACGAAAATGAAAAAATAATAAAGGTGAAAAATTTTAATGAGTTATTAGATATTGAATTTGGTGAAATTGGAAACGAAAAAAGAGACCATTTCGAAAAAAAAGCACAGTATTTCATTATTAGTGAGACTTTGAAAGAAGCGCGTCGCGAAGCAAATATGACACAAGAACAACTTGCATTAAAAGTTGGGACCAAAAAAAGTTATATATCAAGGCTTGAAAATGGAAAATGCGATATCCAACTTTCAACTTTGTACAGAATATTTGAATTTGGGCTTGGAAAAAAAGTAAATTTAGTTATCGGATAATTCTAAGTAAAACTCCCAAATTATGAAATACTAAAAAACCATCTTCATTTCTGAAGACGGTTTTTGTTTGGTTTGGGGTTTGTTTGGTTGTTAATTATATTTTTAATTGTTCAGCATTACAGGCATCACAAGCATAGTTACAGTTTCGCCTTCGTCTAAACCGTCAACCGGAGTAAGAATTCCGGCACGATTTGGCATCGACATTTCTAATTGAATTTCATCCGATTGTAAATTAGATAACATTTCTAATAAGAAACGAGAGTTAAAACCAATTTGCATGTCATCACCTTGATAATCACAAGTCAATCGTTCTTCTGCTTTATTAGAATAATCAATGTCTTCAGCTGAAATATTTAATTCGGCTCCAGCAATTTTTAATCGAATTTGGTGCGTAGTTTTATTTGAGAAAATAGCCACACGACGAACCGAACTATAAAACTGAGCTCTATCAATTAATAATTTATTTGGATTCTCTTTAGGAATAACCGCTTCATAGTTTGGATATTTTCCATCAATTAACCTACAAATTAAAAGGTAGTTTTCAAAAGAGAAAGTTGCATTTGCATCGTTATAATCAATTTTAACTTCTGCATCTGAAGCTCCCAAAATACTTTTCAAAATATTTAATGGTTTCTTAGGCATAATAAAATCTGCAACTTGAGATGCCTTAACATCCGTGCGAGTATATTTCACTAATTTATGAGCATCGGTAGCTACAAAAATCAATCCTTCTGGAGAAAACTGAAAAAATACACCAGACATAACCGGTCTTAAATCATCATTTCCAGCAGCAAAAATCGTTTTACTTATTGCAGTTGCCAAAACCTCAGCCGGAACTAAAGTTGTTGACGGATCTTCCAGTTGAACCGATTTAGGAAATTCCTCTCCAGGAGCATACGCAATTGCATATTTACCCGAATTAGAACTAATTTCTATAGTGCTATTTTCTTCAACAGTAAAGGTTAACGGTTGCTCAGGAAACGTTTTTAATATATCCAATAACAATTTTGCAGGAACCGCAACACTGCCATTATCTGTAGACTCAATTTCTAAAGTAGCCGACATAGTAGTCTCTAAATCCGAAGATGAAACAGTCAATGTTTTTTTATTCAATTCAAATAAAAAGTTATCTAAAATTGGTAAGGTATTGCTACTATTGATAACGCTACCTAAAACCTGTAGTTGCTTTAATAAATACGAGCTGGATACAATAAACTTCATTTTTCTTTATTTTTTACAAATATATCTTAAAGAAATAGATTTCAAAAAGATTTTTATAAACATTTATACGATTATTATTAGTAGCGAATGGCTTGGGCATCTTAGTAAAGGTAATTCCTGCCATTTGTTGCAATCTGCCATTGCTATTAACAAAGCAATTAAATACAACTATTTAGTATCGCAATGCCAGGATTTCCACTTCTGTCAGGGCTAAAAAGGTTTTGTCTTTTGTTAAAAAAATAGTTCAATAAGAAACTTATATAAAAAAACAAGAATTAATAATCCAATACCCAGAACCCAGAACCCAATACTTTACCTACTATAGCTTCTTTTTCTTAACAGAGTAAATACTAATCCAAAGACTAGTAATACTACTAACGGAAAACCAATAGTTAAAATTTGAGTGTATGTGTATTCCTCAGTAACCTTTTGAGAATCCAAAATCGGCAAGTCTACTTCCTTACTTCGGATGTTAATAAGTCCGTTGTCATCCAACAAATAATTTACGCAATTCATCATAAATTCCTTGTTGGCATAGAGATTATTAGTCCATTTATCAAATCCTAGTTCAAGTGGTTGAAAGTTTTTATCCAACTGGTTTTTAATCACATCACCATCCGAAATAACAATCATTTTAGAATCTTTTCCGATAGGAGTAAAGCCATTTTGTTTGAAAGGTAATACTCTATTTTGATACACCGAATGGAATTTTCCTTCCATTAATACTGCAACTGGCATATCTCCAGTTCCCGAGAATTCTTTTTGGTCTGGTCGATCTTCTACCATTTTTAAATTCACTTCTACAGGCGTTCCTACCGATTTAGAATAAGGTGAACTTTGTAATAATACAGTCTTTTTAATATTGTTTTTAAGGACTTCAATCGGAGTGGTAAATTCAAATTTAATCCCGTCTAAATTACTAACAATCGGACTAATTTTTGATTTATCTACAGTTGCCACCGGATAAATTATAGGTGAATACAACCACGGAAATTTGGTATATTGGGTAGCGCTTCCTTGCTGGCCGGTAGCCAACGAAATTGGAGTAGCCATAACGTCTTTAATTAAATCTGGCTTTATTCGAACGCCATATTTAAAGAACATATCGGTCAAATTTAAATCTCTTGGATAGGCTAAATTTTCTCCAGTTCCCATCAAACTATCCATTTCCATGTTCACTTGATCTACCAACCAAAGAGTTTTTCCCCCACGTACAAGATATTGATCCAGCACTTGTTTTTCTTTATCCGTAAAGGCTTCAGTCGGTTTAGCAATAATAGCCAAATCGTATTTTTGCAATGCTTTTAGAGTGTTCTCCGGACTTTTAGAAACCGAATCTAAAGTGAAAGGACCTATATAATAATTCTCTCTAACCGACTTTAAGAAATCGGCGATAAGCAATTCGTGTAGTTCACCATTTCCTTTTATTATTGCTACTTTTTTCTCACGTGTTTTAGAAACAGTATTAAATGCATTTGCAAAAGCATATTCTAAATGCTGTACCGAACTTACCACTTTTTGAGCTGTAGAAGCACCCATCATGTTTTTCAACAAAGGCACTTTGCTACTTTTATTACCATATGTAACTACTGCCCAAGGAAAAACTACTTCTTGGGTTTGCTTTCCTTTTTCGTCCATAGTTACGTTTAAAGGGGTCAACCCTCTGTCGTAAAACTTCTGCATGGTTTTCTCGCGATCTTCCTCTTTGTCTAGCGGATTTACAAATTGGAAAATTACATTCGGATTATAGGCTTTGAATTCTTCTAATAATTGTTGGGTTTCCGTTTGTAGTTTCTTGAATTCTCCAGGAAAATTTCCTTCCAAAAACACGTCTACATATAAAGGTTTTTTTACTTCTTTAATTATGTTTAAAGAGGTTTGAGAAAGGGTATATCGTTTATCGGCGGTTAAATCAAATCGTTTAAAAAAGAAATGTCCAGCAAAGTTTACTACCACTAAAATTCCTACAATGGTAAGTAGATTTTTTAAGTTTGTATTCTTATTTTCCATTACGATTTTAGCGATTTAAGTTTGTAAACAGTCAAGGATAAAAACACTAAGGTGATACTTGCAAAATAAATGGTATCTCGAGTATCTATAACCCCTCGGCTCATACTTTTAAAGTGGTAATCCATTCCGAAGAAAGCAATTAATTCCTGCCAATCTTTAAATTGGGTTGCTATTCCTTGAAATCCGAAATAAAGAATAAAACACAAGAAAACAGATACAATAAAAGCGACAATTTGATTTTCGGAAAGGGTAGAAGTAAAGACTCCAATTGCCGTATATCCAGAAATTAAAAATAACAATCCAAAATACGATCCAATAGTACTTCCCAAATCGATATTTCCTGCGGGCATTCCCAAACCATAAAGCACGTAAACGTATATGAATGTTGGAATAATAGCAATAACAATCAAAAAAAAAGCACCAAAGAATTTACCACCTACAATCTCCCAAATTGAAATTGGTTTTGTTAATAATAATTCGACGGTTCCTTGCTTCATTTCATCCGAAAAAGTGCGCATTGTAACGGCAGGAATTAGGAAGATTAATATCCATGGCGAAATAGTAAAGAAAGGTGATAAATCGGCAAACCCGCTGTTTAATATATTGTAATCTCCTTCAAAAACCCAAAGGAATAATCCGTTAAGCAATAGAAAAATTGCGATTACTAAATACCCAATCGGCGAACCAAAGAAGGATTTTATTTCTCTTAGTAGTATTGATTTCATGTTTTAATTTTCTAATAAGGCTCTAATTCACAAGGTTTTATCTATTCTCTATTTTCTATTCTCTTTAATCTATTCTCTTTAATCTATTCTATATATTCTATTCTCTTTAATCTATTCCAAAGAAACTAATTTATTAACACTCCAAGCTTCTGGTTTATCGTTGAATAACTTTTTGGTAAATGTCCAAACTTCATCAAATAATGCCGATTTTCTGTAGTTTTCTAAATCGTCTTCGGTTTCCCAATAACTGTAAGTAAACAAAATTTCTGGATTATTTTTGTCCTGATACAATTCAAGAAAACGATTTCCAGGTACATTTCGTATGTGGGATTTCATTAAATCGAAATTTTCTAGAAATGCAGGAATATTTTCTTTATGAAAAGACATTTTAACTATTCGTACAAACATTATTTATTAAAATTAATCATTACAAAATCACGATATTCTAAGCCTAACAAACTGGATGCTGAACCAATTTTTGGATTGCTTTTATAAATGCCAATTTCTAAAAAACCGGCTTCATTAAATATAGCTAAGGATTTTCCCATGATGGATGAAATCGATTGCTTTTCAATTGTTTCAATATCGGAATATTTAGCAAAAATGCTTTTTACTTTTTTGTTTTTAAAATTAACCTCATAAGGTCGTCCTTTTGCAGTTTCTAAAAACATTTTTTTAGTGATATTTGTAATTGCATTTCCAAAGTGATCAATGTAAATAACATATCCTTTAATGGAATTAAAATCGGTTGCCACTACAGGTTGTAATTCGGTTATTTCTTTAAGAGTTTTTATTTCCTTTCCAATTACATTTAGTAAACCTCCTTTTGCAATATGGACCCCTACAGTTATAAGTACATCCATGTCAGTCGCTTCTGGTAATAGTCTATCGTGAATAGTAATTGCAACCATTTTTTGTGGTTTAATTTTTGCAATTAATAAACTTAAAATTCCATTATCTGCAGAAATAAAATAGTGGTCATTCCATTGCACTACAATATGCTGGTTGTTTTCTTTTAATTCAATATCTACTCCAATAATATGTACTGTTCCTTTTGGAAAACTAGAATAGGCACTTTGAAGCAAATAACTAGCCTCACTAATATTAAAAGGGTCTACAAGGTGGGTAATGTCAACTAACACAACATCTTGTAGTTGGGATAATATCTTCCCTTTCAGAGCGCCAACAAAGTGGTCTTTTATTCCATAATCGGTAGTAAGGGTAATTATTGACATAAAATTGTTTATAACTAAATATGAAATGTAATGCTCAATTTCATAAATTTGAAATGATTACAAAAATACTAATAATTAATAAAAAATAATTAAAAAACTCCCACCATTTGAACGAACGTACAATTGAATTACACGACATCGCTCCAAAAGAATTTTGGGGCACACAAGATGCACACCTTGAAACTATTAAGAAATATTACCCTAGATTAAAAATTGTAGCCCGTGGAACCACTCTTAAAGTATTTGGAGAGAAAGCCGAATTGGATGAATTTGAAAACAGATTCAATAGATTGATGTTACATTTTACTCGCTACAATAATATAGACAATAATGTTATTGAAAGGGTTATACAAAGTAATTCAATTGAAGAGCAAAGAATGCCCGACCATGAAAAGATTTTGGTTCACGGACTAGGGGGCAAACTAATTAAAGCCATGACTCCTAACCAACATAAGTTGGTGGAATCGGTTTTTAAAAACGATATGGTTTTTGCTGTAGGTCCTGCAGGTACTGGAAAAACGTACACAGGTGTTGCCCTTGCTGTAAAAGCACTTAAAGAAAAACAAGTAAAACGCATCATATTAACTCGTCCTGCAGTTGAGGCAGGTGAAAATCTTGGTTTCTTGCCTGGTGATATGAAAGAGAAATTAGACCCCTACATGCAACCTTTATATGATGCCCTTCGGGATATGATACCTCCGCAAACCTTGGAAGATTATATTTTAAAAGGAATAATTCAAATTGCTCCTTTGGCTTTTATGCGTGGACGGACTTTGGATAATGCATTTGTAATTCTTGATGAAGCACAAAATACTACACATTCGCAAATGAAAATGTTTTTAACCCGTATGGGAAAAAATGCCAAATTTATTATCACTGGGGATCCAGGGCAAGTGGATTTACCTAGAAGAACCATTTCTGGATTAAAAGAGGCCATTCTAGTTTTGAAAGATATTGAAGGCATCGGGATAATATATTTAGATGATAAAGACATTGTGCGCCATCGATTGGTAAAAAAGGTAATTGATGCTTACAAGAGTATAGAAAATAACGATTAATCTTATATTGATCAATTCCAATTTGACTTTTTGGGTCTTTTAAAAAAAAGAAAACATTAATTAGGTTCTTAAATTTTAGTCTTATTAAAACCAATAAATACCTAATTTCACCAAATAGTCAAACTGCGTTGTGTATTATAGCGAAACAATCTATTTTTGCAAAAAAAAACAACACACTACTAAAATGAACACAATAACTACTACAGATTTTTATTTTCCAAATCAAAAATCAGTTTACAGAGGTAAAGTTCGCGAAGTTTATAATATTAACGACGAACTTTTAGTTATGGTTGCCACCGATAGACTTTCTGCCTTTGATGTGGTAATGCCAAAAGGAATTCCTTTTAAAGGACAAATCTTAAATCAAATTGCTACTAAATTCATGCAATTAACACAAGATATTGTTCCAAATTGGTTAATTGCTACTCCAGATCCTAACGTTGCTGTTGGTCATTTATGCGAACCTTTTAAGGTAGAAATGGTTATACGAGGTTATCTTTCGGGGCATGCTGCTAGAGAATATTCTTTGGGAAAAAGAATCCTTTGCGGAGTAACTATGGCAGAGGGTTTGAAAGAAAACGATAAATTTCCAACACCAATAATCACACCAACAACCAAAGCAGACATGGGAGTTCATGATGAAGATATTTCTCGTGAAGCTCTATTATCACAAGGAATTGTATCTGAAGTTGATTATTTAATTTTAGAAAAATATACTCGTGCCTTGTACCAACGCGGTACTGAAATTGCTGCTTCCCGCGGATTAATTTTGGTGGATACCAAATACGAATTTGGGAAAACCAAAGACGGCGTTATAGTTTTAATTGATGAAATTCACACTCCCGATTCTTCTCGTTATTTTTATGCAGATGGTTACCAAGAGCGTCAAAATAATGGTGAAGAACAAAAACAATTATCTAAAGAGTTTGTGCGTCGTTGGTTAATTGAAAATAATTTCCAGGGAAAAGAAGGACAAACGATTCCGGATATGACGGAGGAATATATTGAAACCGTTTCCAATCGCTATATTGAGTTGTATGAAAATATCCTAGGTGAAAAATTTGTTAAAGCAGATATCACTAATATCCAAGAACGGATTGAAAGAAATGTCACTGAATATTTAAAAAACAAATAATTAAAAAAGTCCCAAAACAATTAAGTTTTGGGACTTCATTTTAAATAAATATTTTGATGTTTATTTGAAATAAGAAAAATCATGGTTGTTTTCAATTTTCAATAAACTTTCATAAATTAACTTAATTACATTTTCCACATCGTCACGGTGCACCATTTCTACAGTTGTATGCATGTATCGTAATGAAAGCGAAATTAGTGCCGAAGCTACGCCGCCGTTACTATAAGCAAAAGCATCGGTATCGGTACCTGTTACTCTAGAAGTTGCATGACGCTGGAACGGAATTTTCTTTTCTTCTGCGGTACTTACAATTAATTCTCGAAGTATATTTTGCGTAGCAGGAGCATAAGCAATAACAGGTCCTTTACCCATTTGCAAATCGCCTTCAATCTTTTTTTCAATCATCGGAGTAGAAGTATCGTGACAAACATCGGTCACAATAGCAACGTTAGGTTTGATGGTTTGCGAAATCATTTCGGCACCGCGAAGTCCGATTTCTTCCTGAACCGAATTTACTATGTACAATCCAAAAGGTAAATTCTTTTTGTTTTCTTTCAACAAACGAGCTACTTCTGCTATCATAAATCCACCTATTCGATTGTCTATTGCTCTACAAATAAATTTATTCTCGTTCATAATCATAAATTCATCCGGATAGGTAATTACACAACCCACGTGAATTCCTAATTTTTCTACTTCTTCTTTTGTATCGCAACCACAATCAATAAAAATATTGTGTAACGTTGCAGGCTCTTCTTTACCACGATTTCTGGTATGAATTGCTGGCCAGCCAAAAACTCCTTTTATAATTCCGTTTTTGGTGTGGATATTAACCCTTTTGGATGGCGCGATTTGATGGTCTGATCCGCCATTTCGAATTACATAAATTAGGCCATTATCAGTAATATAGTTAACATACCAAGAAATTTCATCCGAATGTCCTTCGATAACGACTTTAAATTTAGCATCTGGATTTATAATTCCAACTGCACTTCCATAAGTATCCGTAATAAAAGAATCTACATAGGGTTTTAGATACTCCATCCAAATCTTTTGTCCGCCAACTTCATGACCTGTTGGAGAAGGGTTGTTTAAGTATTTTTCTAAAAAAGCAATAGACGATTCTGTGAGAATAGATTTTTTTGACATAAAAATTATTTTTTGCTAAATTATAAATTTGGCATTAGACTTGTTAAGGATATTATATATTTTTACACTAAAATTTTAAGGTATGGTTAAGCAAGCATTTTTACTAGCTGGTTTCTTTATTTTTTCATTTTCATTTGCACAAGTAAATAATAACGATAGTACAAATAAAGAAATTAATATTGAAGAATTCGATACCATTAAAATGGACACTATTTTATTGGACGATGTCTCATTTTCTAAAGTAAAAATGAATCCAGAAGAAAAAAAACAATTTTTATTACTTCAAAATCGAGTTTATAAAGTTTATCCATTTGCTAAAATTGCCTCAGACAGACTTTCTTTATTGAACAAAAACATGGAAAACTTAGATTCCAATAAAGAAAAAAAGAGATATTTTAAAATTGTTGAAGATTTTATGGAAAACGAATTTAAAGATAAACTTAAAAAAATGTCCCACATGCAAGGTCAAATTTTAGTAAAACTAATCCATAGACAAACAGGGGTTTCTACTTATAACTTAATTAAAGATTACAAAAGTGGTTGGAAAGCCTTCTGGTCTAATACTACAGCTAGACTATTTAGCATAAATCTTAAAGAAATATACGAGCCATTGAACAATAATGAGGATTATCTTATTGAAACTATTTTATATAGAGCATTTTCTAATGGTCGTCTACAAGAGCAAAAAGCCGCCAGCCCAATTGACATTGATGAATTAAATGAGCATTGGGAAAATCTCGCTGAAAAAATAAATAAATAATTACTTTGTAGAATTTTATCGTTACTACGTTTGAAGAGAAATTAGTTTTTAATGAGGATTTTTTTAAGCGTATATTTGTTAAATGGAAAATAACAAATCAAAAGATCCATTACACGGAGTTACTTTACAAAATATTCTAGATCAGCTAGTTCTTTTTTATGGTTTTAACACTTTGGGTGAACTTATAAAAATTAAATGCTTTACAGATAATCCCTCTATAAAATCGAGTTTAAATTTTCTTAGAAAAACCGATTGGGCTCGAAAGAAAGTGGAAGAATTATATATTAAAACTTTGTCTAAACTAACCAAAATATAGAAATTATCTTTTAAAATTTCTTTTTAAAATCGAGTAAATTACCGTATCCCAAAACTTGCCATTCCATAATTCATTTTCTAGTATATGCGCTTCTTTTATAAAGCCATTTTTTTGTAAAACCCTTTCCGATGCTTTGTTTTCAGGGTCAATTACCGCTTCAATAGAATGCATTTGCAAATCTTCAAATCCGTATTCTAATAAAACTTTAATGGCTTCGGTCACAATCCCTTGTCCGTTATAATGTGGCAAAATCATATATCCAATTTCGCTTCGGTGGTTTTCGGGTTGTATCCTGTAATGCCCAATAATACCAATTAATTTGGGGTTTCCTTTTACAGTTATCGCCCAATTGATACCTTCGTTATTTTCGATTTTATCGTCAATCATTTTAAAATGTGCAAAAGCCTCTTCTTTGTTTTTTACCAAAGGCCGAGGTATAAACTTCATCGTTTCTGGATTGCTTCTAAGTTCCAAAATTTCATCCACATCAGTTTCAACAATTCTTCTTAACAGAAGCCGTTTTGTTTCTAAATTTTTAAAAGGATGAAAATTAATTTCTAGCATTAAGCATTTTTTTATTTTAAAATTTCAATCGAAAATTGGCATTCGAATTTTGCATTTTCTTTGATAATTTGAATACCTTCCTTTTCGAAAATATTTCCATTAGAATAAATAGTATCCGAATAGCCCAACCATGGTTCGATACAAATAAATGGCGCGTCAACTTTGGTCCAAATTCCAAGGTTATTGAAATCTTCAAAAGTTACTTTTAGAAAAGGTGTGTTTCCGTCTAAAACAATAATTTCTTTGGATTGCAATGCTTTTATAATTAAGGCATCGTTTTCAAAAGTAGCATAATGTAACGGGAGCTTTTTATCCTCTAAATCAATCTCAAATTTGGTGTCCGATACCAAATCGTTTTCTAAAGTATAGCAAGTTAAGGATTCTTGTGCTTCAAATTCTAAAGCATAATTTTCAAAACCCTTAGGTAAAGCAAACGCCGGATGCGCCCCAATAGAAAAAGGCATTGCAACAGAGTCCTTATTAATTATGGTATATTTTAGTTCTAATTTTGTTTCTAAAAGCGTGTAGGTTAAATGCAATTCAAACTCAAAAGGATACACTTTTTTAGTTGCTTCCGATGCTTTTAATGAAAATACTAATTGGCTTTTAGAGGATTTAATTACTTCAAAATCAAGATCTCTTGCAAAGCCATGACGGGATAAATTGTATTCTTGATTTTTGTAATTAAAGGAATTTTTTTTCAAAGTACCAACAATTGGGAACAGAATAGGGGAGTGTTTTCCCCAATGTTTAGGATCACCTTCCCAAATGTATTCTTGGTTGTTTTTTAAGGTTTTCAAAGAAAATAATTCGGCACCTTTAATATTAATTCGTGCTGATAAATAAGAATTGGAAATGGTAAGGCTCATGATTTAATAAAAGTAAAGTCGTATAAATTTTATTGTAAATGTATTTATTAATTTTATTAAACAAATTATAAATAAATCTAATTATGAATTTACATTTTAATACAATTTATATATTGCTGTAACAAATAATATTTTATTAAGACATATTAAGATGCTTTTGTGAAAAACAAAAGCATTTTTTTCTTTTATTTGTTTTATCAATTAACCAATTCCAATTTATGAAAAATTTTTTTACTAAAGCCTTCACCTTAAGTGCTTTATTTTGTGGATTTTCTTCTGTATTTGCACAGGAAGTTAAACCACTATCGAACTACAATTATAATGAAACGTTCGCAAACAATTTTTATACTAAAAATGGCACCGATACTCGTTCTGCAAGCGGACAGCCAGGTGCAAAATATTGGCAAAATAGAGCCGATTATTCGTTAACTGCTTCTCTTAATGACCAAACAAAAGAAATTATTGGTTCTGAAATTTTAACTTACACCAATAATAGCCCTGACAAATTGGGTTTTTTATGGATGAATGTAGATCAAAATTTATTCAAAAAGGATTCTCGAGGCAATGCTATTATTCCTTTAAATGGAAGTAGAAATGGTGCCAAAGGACAAGAATTTGATGGTGGTTTTAAAATTAAATCCATCAAAGTAATTTCTTCAGTTGGAGGAAAATCTGTTGAAAAAGAGGCTGCTTTTACAGTTGTAGATACTCGTATGCAAGTAAATCTTCCACAAGATTTGAGCGGTAACGGAACTTCTATTAAACTTAAAATAGAATTTTCATTTGTTTCTCCAGATTATGGATCGGACAGAATGGGAGTTGTAGACACTAAAAATGGTAAAATTTTCACCATTGCGCAATGGTATCCTAGAATGTGTGTTTATGACGACGTTCGAGGATGGAATACTAATCCATATCTTGGAGCTGGAGAATTTTATTTAGAATATGGTGATTTTGATGTTGCAATTACTGTTCCAGCAAATCATATTGTGGTTTGTTCAGGAGAATTGCAAAATCCTACCGAAGTATATACTGCCGAACAACAAAAACGTTGGGCGACTGCTAAAAATAGTGATAAAACAGTTATGATTCGTACTGCAGAAGAAGTTACCAATGCGGCTTCTCGTCCCGTAGGAAAAACTAATTTAACTTGGAAATTTAAGATTAAAAATGCTCGCGATGTTTCTTGGGCGTCTTCAGCTGCATTTATTATAGATGCTGCCCGAATTAATTTACCAAGCGGAAAAAAATCAATTGCAATTTCAACTTATCCAGTGGAAGCAGATGGTCAAGCGGCTTGGAGTAGGGCTACAGAATATACTAAAACTTCTATAGAAAATTATTCTAAAAGATGGTTTGAATTTCCTTACCCAGCAGCTACTAACGTTGCAGGAAATGAAGGCGGAATGGAATATCCTGGAATTGTTTTTTGTGATTTAAAATCTAAAGGTGCTGAACTTTGGGGAGTAACAGATCACGAATTTGGTCACGGTTGGTACCCAATGATTGTTGGATCTAACGAACGCTTATTTGCTTGGATGGACGAAGGATTTAATACTTTCATAAACGGAATTAGTTCTGAGGATTTCAATAGCGGAGAATACAAACAACCAACACCAAATATGCACCAATCGGCAGAAATGTTAACTAATCCAGATTTAGAGCCGGTAATGGCAGCACCAGATAATTTAAAAGAACCTAATCTTGGAATTTTAGGATATTTTAAACCAGGTTCAGGACTTGATATGTTGCGAAATAATGTATTAGGAAAAGAGCGTTTTGATAAAGCCTTTAGAACTTACACCGAGCGTTGGGCTTTCAAACACTCTATGCCAGACGATTTCTTTAGAACAATTGAAAACGTTGCAGGTGAAGATTTAGGTTGGTTTTGGAGAAGTTGGTTTATGAACAATTGGAGTTTAGATCAAGGTGTTTCTAAAGTTAAATATGTAAAAGGCGACGCTAAAAATGGTGCTCAAGTTACTATTGAAAATTTAGATAAAATGGTGATGCCAGTTGTGGTAGAAATTAAAACTAAAAGTGGTGTTGTTTCTAGAAAATCACTTCCTGTAGAGATTTGGGAGCGCAATAAAGAATGGACTTTTAAAGTTGACACTGATGAAGAGTTAGATTCTATTACTTTAGATCCAGATAATTCATTACCAGACAGTAATTCAGAAAACAACGTTTGGACTAATGCTAAAAATGGCATTGCTAAAACCGAATCGTTAACTCCTTATTTAGGGTTATTTTCAAGTGCTAAATTGCCAATTAAAGTTACTTTTACAGAAGAAGATGAAAATTTAGTAATTAATACGCCTGGACAACCATCAGCACCTTTGGAAAATAAAGGTTCTGGAAAATTCACTATGGATCAAGCTGGATTAATTATTCAGTTTAACGAAGCAAAAAATGCTTTTACTTTAAGTATTGGAGCTCAAATTTTTGATTTTACAAAAGATAAATAATAAGATTACCCATAAATTGAAGGCACGCCAATTAGAGTGCCTTTTTTACTATATATAAATGAAAGTTTAACTATTCAATTCTAATTCATTTTGATTTCTAAATACTAATTTATCATCAAAACTATCCAATAAAATAACACTATCGGTAGTAACTTTACCTGCAAGAATTTCTTTGGAAAGTTGGTTCAAAACCTCCCGTTGGATTACTCTTTTTACAGGTCTAGCACCATATTCTGGGTCGTAGCCTTTTTTAGATAAGTAATCAATTGCTTCTGGTGTAGCATCCATTGTAATATTTTGATGTGCTAGTATTTTAATTATTCCTTTCAATTGCAACCCAACAATCTCTTTTATGTTGGCAGAGGTTAAAGGAGTAAACATTACAATTTCGTCAATTCTATTTATGAATTCGGGCCGAACGGCTTGTTTTAAAATACCTAAAACTTCTATTTTAGCTGCTTCGGTTGCTGCCTCAATTCCTCCTTTTAAGTTTTCAAATTTCTCCTGAATAATAGCACTACCAATGTTGGAAGTCATTATAATAATAGTATTTTTAAAATCAGCAACACGACCTTTATTATCGGTTAAGCGTCCTTCATCCAAAACTTGTAATAAGATATTAAAAGTATCTGGATGTGCTTTTTCAATCTCATCCAACAAAATTACAGAATACGGTTTTCTTCGCACGGCTTCGGTTAATTGTCCGCCTTCATCATACCCAACATATCCCGGAGGTGCACCAACCAATCGACTCACACTGTGGCGCTCTTGGTATTCACTCATGTCTATTCTAGTCATTGCGTTTTCATCATCAAACAAATATTCGGCTAATGCTTTTGCTAATTCGGTTTTACCAACACCAGTAGTTCCTAAGAAAAGAAAAGTTCCAACCGGTTTTTTCATGTCTTGCAATCCAGCACGACTTCTTCGAACTGCATCACTCACTGCTTCAATTGCTTCTTCTTGACCAACGACACGATGGTGTAATTCATCTTCAAGTTTTAAGAGTTTTTCTCTTTCCCCTTGTAGCATTTTCATTACAGGAATTCCGGTCCATTTTGCAACTACTTCTGCAATATCTTCCCGAGTTACTTCTTCTTTTATCAAGGAAGTCCCCGATTGATTTTCGGCTAATTGAGTTTGTAAAACATCTAAACGTTCTTGGGCATCTTTAATTTTTCCGTAACGTATTTCGGCTACTTTTCCATAATCGCCATCCCGTTCAGCACGTTCAGCCTCCATTTTGAAATCTTCAATTTCTTGCTTAATCGCTTGAATGTTATCAACAACTTCTTTTTCAGATTTCCATTTGGTAAAAATCTCGTTACGATCTTCTATTAAATTAGCCAAATCCATTCCAAGCCCTTTTAATTTGTTCTCGTCTTTTTCTCGTTTAATGGCTTCAATTTCAATTTCTAACTGCATTATTTTTCTATCCAAAACATCTAATTCTTCGGGTTTGGAATTGATTTCCATACGCAGTTTAGATGCTGCTTCGTCCATTAAGTCAATCGCTTTATCTGGAAGAAAACGATTGGCAATATAGCGTTGCGATAATTCTACCGCTGCAATAATAGCATCATCTTGAATACGCACTTTATGGTGGGTTTCGTATTTTTCTTTAATTCCGCGCAAGATGGAAATTGCACTTTCGGTATCTGGTTCTTCTACTATAATTTTTTGAAAACGACGTTCCAATGCTTTGTCTTTCTCAAAATATTTTTGGTATTCATCTAAGGTTGTAGCACCAATAGCACGAAGTTCGCCACGGGCCAAAGCAGGTTTCAAAATATTAGCAGCATCCATAGCACCTTCACCACCTCCAGCACCAACAAGTGTATGAATTTCGTCTATGAAAAGCACAATATCGCCTTCGGCAGAAGTTACTTCTTTGACAACAGCTTTTAAACGTTCTTCAAATTCTCCTTTGTATTTTGCACCAGCAATTAAGGCTCCCATATCTAAAGAAAAAACTATTTTATCTTTAAGATTTTCAGGAACATCGCCGTCTACAATTCGGTGTGCAAGACCTTCAGCAATGGCAGTTTTTCCAACACCAGGTTCACCTACCAACATCGGATTGTTTTTAGTTCTTCGGGTTAGAATTTGCAATACTCTACGAATTTCTTCATCTCTACCAATAACAGGATCTAGTTTGCCATTTCTGGCCAATTCATTCAGGTTTTTGGCATATTTATTTAAAGCATTATACGTTTCCTCTGCAGATGCAGAAGTTACTCTTTCGCCTTTACGCATTTCGGTAATAACGGTCTCCAATCCTTTTTCGGTAACGCCTTGATCTTTTAAAATCTGCGCAACTTTACTTCTCGATTTGAAAATTGCTAATATTAAATGTTCGATAGAAACAAATTCATCATTTCGTTTATTAGCAATTATTTCTGCTTCGTTCATTGCTGTAGAGGCGTCTCGTGAGAACATGATTTCTCCGCCTGTCACTTTTGGAAAATTTTGAATGCTGCTATCTACTATTTTTTTGAAAAGCTCTACATTAACGTTAAGTTTTTTCAAAATAAACGGGGTAACATTTTCATCAACCTCTAAGATTCCTTTAAAAATGTGTTCGTTTTCTAGCTGTTGTTGTCCAAAACCTTGTGCAATTTGCTGTGCTTTTTGCAAAGCTTCTTGCGATTTGATTGTAAATTTATTTATGTTCATTTCTACTATGTTTATAGTTTTAATTTGATTTTAAAAAATTGTATTAATTAATTCTATAACTACTATCTTTGAAAAAAATTGAACAATATATGTTCCATTGCTGATTTCTAGACAAAGTGGCTTGTTTATTGGGAATGCCTA
>Ga0114971_10000779_pt1 | contig 21507 bp, 22 predicted proteins | sample M_140625_MF_Meta_FD_87320 | JGI IMG/M metagenome (GOLD analysis project Ga0114971, IMG submission 87320) | Freshwater microbial communities from Lake Montjoie, Canada to study carbon cycling - M_140625_MF_MetaG | ecosystem: Environmental > Aquatic > Freshwater > Lake | place: Lake Montjoie...
CGCGTGTTGAAGGTCTTCGTCTGCACCTGGCAGACGGGCGTGTCGAGCGACGGTACGACGCTGATGATCGTCGGCTTGCCGGCGACATCGGCATTGGTGATGTGCTGCATCCCGTTGGGGCCGAAGGAGGCCAGGTCGAACGCCGGCGCAGCGGAGCCGACCTTGATCTCCTCGCCGGCGAGGGTGAGCGGGTTGCCCTTGAACGTGACAGCGCCGTGACGGCCCATGGACGAGTCTCCTGCGATTGGGGGAAGTGGAAGATGGCAGTATTGCTGTCATGTCGCCCACGGCAAGCCCGCCCAGGTGTCCATGCGGGTAGAGCCGCCGCGAGCCGAGGGGCTCGGCGTCCGGCCTTGCCAAAATCCAGATGGCCGGCCAATCATACGACCGTCAGGGGGACTGCCGGCGGCCTGCCGCCGGCGGGGGCGAAATGGATTTCGCGGTTGCCCCACGATCGGCGGAGAGTTGCGCTACGGAGGGTTTGGTCATGCACGCGTCACACGTTTCGGGGACTTCTCCGACTGGTCGATCGACACGTGGTTCGGGCTTACATCATGCCCACGACTGGGGCGTGGCGGTCGAGCGGGGGCCCGACTGGCTGTTTCTGCGGCTGCAGGACGATGGTGACGCGGCGGATGGGGATGGCTGCCCGCTCGCCGAGCGACTCTGGGGTATGATCCGGGCGAACCGCGCGCATCGCGTGGTGCTGGAGCTTGATCGAGTGGACGCCATCGACGACACACTCATCGGGGCGATCGCCGACGTGGGCACGCGGATGCACGGTGACGGCGGTTTCGTTCGCGTCTGCGGCCTGTCGGAGCCCAACCTCGAGCGGCTGCGGTCGTCGGGCCGAGCGGAAGGGCTGCCTCACTTCGAGTCTCGGACAGCGGCCGTCGGACCACGGTGCGGAGCTGCGCCGTGAGGGCTGTCGGTCGGCTTGGCCAGATGCTCGGCCTCACCATCCCCGCCCTCGCGGTGGTGATGGAGTTGAGCGGTCGGATCACGTCGGGGCCGATGCTCGGCATGCTGGTGTTTTCGGTATGCTGCTTCGCCATCGGGCGGATTCTCGAAGGCTATGCCGGCTCGTGAGGGCTCCGGCGTCGCCGCCCGCCGTTTCGACGAGGCCGCCGTGCTCACGCCCCTGATCCTGTCCCCCATCTACCGCAGCTATCTCTGGGGCGGTCGTCGCTTCGAGACCGCCCTCGGCCGGAAGCTATCGGGGCACGACGTCTACGCCGAGTCGTGGCAGCTCGTCGACCGGGGCACCGACCAGAGCGTGGTGGCGGCTGGTCCGCTCGCGGGCGCCACGCTGGGATCACTCGTCTCGACGCGCGGCAGGGAACTGCTCGGTCGCCATTCGCCTCAGCGGGCTTTTCCGCTGCTCTTCAAGTTTCTCGACGCCTGCCAGGACCTCTCCGTGCAGGTGCATCCCGACGATGAGCGAGCTGCCCGTCTGGGCACTCCCGACCTTGGCAAGACCGAGGCGTGGTATGTGATCGACGCCGCGCCGGGCAGCCGGATGTACGCCGGGCTCAAGGATGGCGTCACGCGTGAGAGGTTCGCCGCGGCGCTGCGGGCCGGCCGCTGCGATGAGGCAATCCACTCGTTTCCGGTGGAGGCTGGCGACTGCGTGTTCATTCCTGCGGGCACGGTGCACGCGATCGGTGCGGGGTTGCTCGTCGCCGAGATTCAGCAGTCGAGCGACGTGACCTTCCGCCTCCACGACTGGAATCGCGTCGGCCCCGATGGCAAGCCCCGCGACCTGCACGTCGAGGAAGGCATCGAGGCGACCACGCGGCTCGGACCGGTCGCGCCGGTGACGCCCGCCGCGACGTCCGACCCGGCGGTCCGCCGGCTCGTGGCCTCCGACTACTTCGTGTTTGACGAAGTGGTGCCCGCAGGTTCCTGGAAGGTTGGCGGCGACGAGGGCTGTCACTTCGTGGCGGTGATCGGCGGCGCGGTTGCCCTCGAGGATCGCTGGTGTCTGCCGCCACTGGCCGTTGGCGACTGCGTGCTCCTCCCGGCCTCGATCGGCCGGCAGAGGCTGACGGCGATGACCAGCGACGGAGTGGCGGCGAAACTGCTCCACGTCTCGCTGCCCTGACGCGGCCGCCGGCCATATGGGCACACGTGAAGCACGCGCGTTCACGAGGCTCGGGGCTGCCCATGCCCGTCGCCGGACGCTTGCTTCGGCCTTCCAGGCCTGCGCTCGCTCGATGCTGACTTCGCTCCGCCATCCATGGCTCCGCTCGTCAGCAACGCCGGCTCCCGGGCACGGGCAGCCCCTCGCGGCCTCTCGTAGCACAGGTTTTCAACCTGTGCGTCTTACCGATTCGCATTGGGCTTGTACGGGACCTCCATGAGCATCGCCCGGCCTCCGTCCAAGCCCAACGCCGTGAGGCGTGGGGCGAACCACCAGATGCGGCGTCCAGCGTGGCTCGCCCGCGGCCTGACGGCCGGTCGGCTTCCACGTGCCGTGCACTCGAGCGCGAGGATCACGTGTGACCCTTAGAAATCACCCGGGGAACTGTGCGTGAAATCGGCCTTGGGGGCGCGTTGTGGGACCTCTACACTTCCGCCCCGCATCGTCCCCGGAGGCATCCCATGCGTGTGGCCCGCCGACCGACTCTCGCCGCCGTCATCGTCGCCGCCGCGTTCGCGCCCGGATGCATGTCGCTCGGCAAGCCGAAGTGGCTCGAGCCATTGCCAGTGAAGAGCCAGCAGCGCCGGGCCGTGCGGTTCGATCCGTTCATGGAGAACGACATCGGGCCGTCCCTCCTCCGGCAGTACACGACGCTCGATGGCACGCGGCCCCGCGACTACGCAGAGCCCGTCGCCGAGGTGAAGCGGGCGCGGTGGTGGTCGCAGCCGCTGCAGTGACCTGCCACGCTCCGCGGGCGGATGTATGATTCGGTCTTCGAGTCCGCGGGCTGGGCCTGTCGGGCCTCCCGCCATCGACCCATCGGAACCCCGCCATGCCCGCCCCCGACTCACGTCCTCCCCGCGGCCGTCCCTCCCGTCCCGGGCGTCCTCCATCCCGTCCTGGCGGTGCGTCCCGTCCTGGCGGTCCCGGTCGTCCTCCCCGGCCCGCCGGCGGCCGTCCACCGCGGCCACCGTTCGCCCCCCGCGACGCCGCCGGGCCGCGTGCCCCCGACGACGAGGGCGAGCGGCTGCAGAAGGTGCTCGCGTCGGCCGGACTGGGCAGCCGTCGCGCCTGCGAGGAACTGATTACGACGGGCCGCGTCGAGGTTGATCGAAAGGTGGTGACCACACTCGGGTCCCGCGTCGATCTTCGCACGCAGGAGATTCGCGTCGACGGCGAGCGGCTTCCCAACCCGAAGCGGGTCGTCTACATGCTCCACAAGCCGGTCGGCGTGGTGACCACCAACGCCGATCCGACGGGGCGTCCTCGCGTGGTCGACCTCGTGCCCGGCGAGCAGCGGCTATTCGCGATCGGCCGGCTCGACCGGATGAGCGAGGGGCTGATCCTGCTCACCAACGACGGTGGACTCGCAAACCTCCTCGCCCATCCGCGGTACGGCGTCGAGAAGAAGTATCTCGTGCAGGTCGCCGGTGTGCCGAGTGATGAGCTGCTCGACCGCCTCCGACGCGGCATCCGCCTCGCTGAGGCCGAGGTGCATGCCAAGCGGGTGTCGATCCGCTCGCAGCACAAGCAGAGCGCCGTGCTCGAGATGGTGCTCGACGAGGGCAAGAATCGCGAGATTCGGCGGATGCTGGCCACGCTTGGCCACAAGGTCCACCAGCTCAAGCGGGTCGCCGTGGGTGGCCTGTCGCTCGGCAACCTGCTGCCGGGACAGTGGCGGCAGTTGACGTGGAGCGAGATCGAGTCGCTCCGTAAGGACGCGATCGCCGCGGTTGGCGCCGATGCCGAGCGGGAGCCGCCGCGGCCGCGAGGTCCGATCCGGGGCCCACGCCCCGGCGGCCCGCCGCGACGCCCCGGAATGCGCGGACGCCCGGATGGCAAGCCTCCCCGCGGCCGTCCCGATGGACGTCCCGATGGCCGCCCGGGCGGACGTCCAGGCGGTCAGCAGGCTGGTCGGCCGACTGGTCGGCCGGCTGGCAGGCCAGACGGCAGGCCGGGAGGGCGTCCGGCCGGCCCCGGCAAGGCCGGCGGCGGCGCGGCCGTCCCACGGAAGCGGAAGCGGGCCGGCAAGGCCTCGCAGTGGCGGTCTCGGCCCGCCGGCGGGGAGGGCTGATCAATGACAGCCCCTGTTGTCTGCCATGCCGACGAGGCGGCCGTCCTTCGTGCCCGCGTTGTGTCACACGACCAGGTGGCTGACGCGACCTGGCGGATTCGTCTCGATTGCCCGTCGATTGCTGCCCGGGCTGTACCCGGGCAGTTCGCGATGCTCAGGCTCCCCGACCGCTGCGATCCGCTCCTGGCCCGGCCGTTTGCGGTCTACGACGTGTTTTCAGACGGCATCGAGCCTCGGTATGCCGATTTCATCTACCTCGTCCACGGCCGGTTTACGCGTGCCCTCGCCGACGTGCGGCCGGGTGACGAGCTCCTCGCCTGGGGGCCTCTCGGCAACGGCTTTACGGCCCCGACAACCGAGCACCTCGTGCTCGTCGCCGGCGGCATCGGGCAGACGGCGCTGCTGACGCTCGCCCGCGAGCGGCTCGGGCTGGCACGGTACGGTCTGCCATCCCGTGAGCCGCCACGGGCAGGCCGCGTGACCCTCTGCTGGGGCGCCCGTTCCGCCGGGATGTTTGCCTGCACCGACGACTTCCGGAAGGCCGGCTGCGACGTGCACCTCGCCACGCTCGACGGTTCCACGGGCACGAGGGGCACCGTGGTCGATCTTCTGGATCAGAGGTTCGCGGCCGGCATCGACCGCACCGCAACGCACATCGCCTGCTGCGGGCCGGAGCCGATGATGGAAGCGGTTGCCGGTTGGGCGGCGGCCCGCGGCGTTCGCTGCGAGGTCTCGCTCGAAACGCCGATGGCCTGTGGCATCGGCATCTGTTTCACCTGCGTCGCCCGGATCCGCGACGAAGACGGCAACTGGGACTACCGCCGGACGTGCGTCGAGGGGCCCGTGTTCGACGCAACCCGCGTTGTCTGGTGAGCGTCAGCCCTTCGACTTCGCCGTTGCCTTGCGGCCCTTCGCGGCCGGCTTCGCGACGGCGACCGTACCCTTCTCGGCATTCTTCACCCGGGCCGAGATCCGCGACTTGATCCGCGCTGCGCGGTTGCGGTGGATCGTGCCCGAGGCCGCAGCGCGATCGGTCGACTTCGCCATGCCCCGGAACTGTTCTTTGGCTGTCGGGACATCTCCCGCGGTGATCGCTTCGAGAACCTTGCGGATCTTCGACTTGATCTCCGATTTGACCACGCGGTTGCGTTCGCGGTTGCGGAGGTTCTGACGGTGACGCTTCTTCGCGCTGGCCGAATGGGGCATTCGATAATCCTCGATCGTGGGGGCGTGCGGGTGAGCCGGGAACGGTCCCGGTCGGCGGGAGCAACGACCTGGAGGCCGGCTCAGCCGTCCGCACCTTTATCCTTTGCCGAACCCAACTTGTCCAGACGTTGGGCCACATCCCGGTATCCGAAGTCGAGTCCGGCCAGCATCGACAGGTATTTTTGGGCGGAGTCGACGTCGTCCAGGCCGGAGGCCAGCACGCCCGCCCGGTAGAGGGCCCGCTTGCGGAGTTCCATTTCTCGGTCGGTAAGGGTCTCGACCGCGGTCTGGTAGTTCTGCATCGCGAGTTGGTATTGCTTGATCTTCTGGAAGCACTCGCCAAGCTCCAGAGAGACCGCTCCCTTCCGCCGTGTTTCCTTCAACGACTCCTGAAACTGGCGAATGGCCTCGGCGTAGTTGCCGGCAGCCTTGAGCCGCATCGCCAGTTCGTACTTCCAGGTGAGGTTTTCGGGATAGCGGCTGCAGCGGGCGGCGTAGACATCGATCTCCTGCTTCACCTGTAGCGTCTTGAGTCGCTCGACGGTGGCCCGGTTCTCCGGTGTGTCGTCCCCCGCCGCCCGCTTCTCAGCGAGCATCAGCCGCTGCTTGCCCCAGCGGAGCAGGCGGTCTTCGAGGTGCTCTTGGATTTTGAGGTTGTTGCCAGATGCCTCGAGTGCCTTGCGGAGCACCTTCTCGGCCTCTTCGACGGTCGCGTCGCGCTCGAGGAGGTCGGCGAGTTCGATGGAGGCGTCGATGTCGGCGGGATTCGTCGCGATCGTCTGCCGCAGTTCCGCGGCGCGGCCGCCGGTCTGTGGCTGGGCGGGCTGGTTGGGTTTGCCGGTCGGGCGGCCTGCCGACTGGCCGCCGCGGCCGATCATTCCCTGGCCGGCGGCGATGGTCTTTTCGACGGAGAGTTCGGCGATGGCCTTCTCGGCCTCCTCGGCGAGGCTCTTCGTCCGGCCGATCCGCCGCCAGCATTCGATCGCCTGGTCGAAGTTGCCCTGACTGGCGGCGAACTTCGCGCACTGCTTGTTCACCTCCGGATCGGTTGGCGAGGCATCAAGAGCGGCGCGGAGGTAGAACGCCTGCGTATCGACGAACATGAGGTTGCCGCACGCGTCGGCCATCGCCAGCAGCGTGACGTGGTCGGAGAGGTTGCCCTTGATGATCTCGACGCCCTGCTTGATGATCTCGCGCCACTGGGCCGACGAGGCGAGTTTCTTCAGCCCGGCCCGTGATCCGGCCGCGAAGAACGACGTCAGGCTGCCGGCCTTCTTGCCACCGAACTTCCGCTTCAGGGACTCCAGCAGTTTCTGCAGGAAAATGGCGTTCCCGGGGTCGCCTATGACGCACTGAGCAAACATGTCGACGGCGTAGTCGACGTTGCCCTGCTGGGCCTGCGACCCCGTGACGTAGCATTTCATCAGCCGCGACCGTTCGGCCGGCGACAGGGCCGCGGTCGAGGGGGCCGCTGCGGGATCGACCGGGCCGGGGGCGGCCGCAGTGGACTCATTCGCCATGGTCGAGGACGATTGGGGGGTTGGAGGTTCTCACCGAGTGTAGTGAGGTCTACGGGAACACCAAACGCCGGCCCTGCAGGCCCCGGAACTCGATCATCGACATGCCATCCCCTCCCTCATCACTGCCGGGCCGCGTCGCCTTCGTGGGAGCCGGCCCCGGCGCCGCTGATCTGCTCACGCTTCGGGCCGTTGACCGCCTCCGGGCCGCCGATGTCATCGTTCATGATTCGCTCGTGCCCGACCGGGTGCTCGATGAGGTGAATCCCGCTGCAGAACGCATCCAGGTCGACCGGGATCAGGATCAGCGTCCGAGTCCGGGGACGGCGACGGGCAGGTTGCTCGCCCGCCTGGTACTCGAGGGCCGTACGGTCGTGCGGCTCAAGGGGGGAGATCCGACGGTGTTCGCCAGGCTCACGGAGGAACTCGAGCCTCTGCGGCAGGCGGGGGTGGCGGTGGAGTTCGTGCCTGGGATCACCGCGGCGCTTGCGGCGGCGGCGGCCGCGGCGGTGCCGCTCACCAGCCGCGACTCCGCATCGAGTGTCACGCTCGTCACGGGCCGCGAGGCCGATGGCAAGGCCGACGGCATCGACTTCCGCCCGCTGGCAGATCTGCCGGGCACGCTCGCCGTCTACATGGGGGTCGAGCAGGTCGCCCGCTGGTCCGGCGAGCTTCTCGCCGCTGGGCTGCCTGCCGACACGCCCGTGACGATCGTCAGCCGGTGCTCGTGGCCCGATCAGCGGATCGGCGGGAGCACGCTGGGTGACTGTGTTCGCGACTTCGAAGCGCATGGCTGGCGATCGCCAGCCATCGTGCTGGTGGGCGCCAAGGTGCCGCCCGCCTTCGGCCCGTTGCAGGGCCAGTTTGTGCTCGCGACGCGGCCGGCCGGTCAGGAGGGTGAACTCGCTGCCGCCATCCGTGCGGTGGGGGGCGAATGCATCAACGTGCCTCTCGTTCGCATTGCCGATCCGCCGTCGTGGCGTCTGCTCGATGAGGCGATCAGCCGCGCCGACACGTACGACTGGATCGTGTTCGCCAGCGTGAACGGGGTGCGCGGATTCATGAGACGCCTGGCCGTTCTCGGGCTCGACGGCCGCGCGCTCGGCACGGCGCGGCTGGCGGCCATCGGGCCAGCGACCCGTCGGCAGCTCGAGGCGTCGGGCTACCGCTGCGATCTTGTGCCACAGACTTTTTCGTCCGAGGGGCTGGTGGCCGCCCTCGCCGCACGGACCAGTTGCGGTCGCTACCTGCTCGTGCGGGCCGACAGGGGCCGGGACGTGGTGCGACGCGACCTCGAATCACACGGACACCACGTCGACGAGGCGGTGGCCTACGAGAGCCTTTCACTCGAGTCGCTCGACTCAGACACGCTCGCCGGCCTCGATGCGACCTCCGTGGCGTGGCTGACGCTGACGAGCCCCTCCGTGGCCGACGCGGCCGTGCGGCTGTTCGGCCCGCGGTTGCGGTCGTGGAAGATCGCCACGATCAGCCCCCTGACCTCCGCCGCCCTCGCCCGGCACGGCCTGCAGCCCGCAGCCGAGGCGGTCGAGGCCACCGCGACCGGACTGGTCGATGCGATCGTGCGGCATGGGCCAGCAGGGGTTCGCCTGTCGGAAGAGTCGGCCGAGGCCGCCAATCTCCCCCCGACCTCCCGCGGGTGACCGCCATGGCCCGGGCCTTGAGTGGCTCCGGGTGGGACGACGATAGACAAGGCGACCCGGTTCACGGATGCGCGGCCGATGGGCCCGGATCGAACCGCAAACGAGGGGGCGCGTCGATGATACGGCGGAAACAACCGGCCACGGTGGTTTTGTGTGCGACTGCGCCGAGGCAGGCGATCACGGGCCGTTCCCGAGCCTGGCTCGAATCCGTCCGCAGCGTCGCCGTCCCCGTGACGTGGGCCGTCGGCATCGACACGCTTGCAGACATCGCGGGGCAGGACCACGGCCTCGACCTGGCGCTCGACATTCCGCCAGCGGCGTGCGGTTCGAGGTCGCGGCTTCGCGAAATACTCCTCCGCGGCCGAGACCTGATGCCGGATCTGGCGGCGGTGGTGCTTCGCGGTCCGACACCGGCCGCCAACCGAGGCGTGCTGGTGGAGGAGGGGATTGGCGTGGCGGTCGTGGCTGCGTTCGAAGAGGAGTCGCGCGGCAACCGGCGGCCCGCGCCGAAGGGCTGGGCCTGCCGCAACCCGGTGTGGGGCTTGTGGGAGGTGCTCGTGACCCCGGCGCGTCCGGCGGGCATCGCCGGCTGGCTCGGGTTCGGTGGCATCCCCAGACTCTCGTCTGGTGGGCTGCACGTGCTTCGCACCGACGGGGTGTCGGTAGGCAACAACGGCGCGGCTTCCCTGGCACCGCGACTGGAACGCTGGATCTCGTGGGCCGGACAACAGCGGTTCCGCGGCACCGCGTCGGTCGTGCCGCTGTCGCTGCTGCCCCGGCTGATCTCGGGCGGCGACCGTGAGGCGGTGGGCCGCTCGGTGCTCCGGGCGGCGTGATGAAGGGCCCTGGTCAGGCCTTGGCGCGGGCGTTGATCGACCAGCTCAGATAGCCGACGAGCAGGCCTGCGAGAATGAATCCGATGTCGGCGGCCACGCTCACCCGCTGAAACGGGAATGCGGCCGCGAGGTCGGCCACGAAGAGGACCACGACAACACCAGAGAGGATAAGGCCTGCGAGGGAGAGCACGGTCGACGCGCGGGGGGGCGCTCCTGGGAAGGCGGCGGTTTCAAGTGAGCCGGCAATTCCATACCATACCCTCGCCACTTTCACCATGACACCCGTGACCCCCGAGCCCCTCCCCGTCGCCGTCTACACCGGGTCATTCGACCCGATCACGCTCGGCCACCTCGACGTGATTGGCCGGGCCAGCCGGATCTTTGGGACGATCGTGGTTGGGGTGGGCATCAACCCCGACAAGCACCCGCTGTTCTCGCTCGAGGAGCGGGTCGATCTGGTGAAGGCGGCCGTTGCGGGGTTCGGCAACGTCCGAGTGGAGTTGTTCAGCGGCCTGTCGGTGGCCTTCGTCCGAGAGCAGGGGGCCCGCGTCCTGCTCCGCGGTGTGCGATCGCTGACCGACATCGAAGCCGAGTTCACGATGACGCTGGCCAACCGCAAGCTCGACGCCTCGGTCGAGACGGTGTTCCTGATGGCCGACGCCGCCTACTCGCACATTTCGTCGTCGCTTCTCAAGCAGATCACGCCGCTGGCCGACGACGAGGCGCTTCTGAAGTTCGTGCCGCAGCCCGTCGTGGCGGCACTCCGGCGGAAGCTCGCCGCAAGCTGACGGCCGTCGAGCAATCCCCCTGTCGAGCAGGTTTTCGACCTGTTCCTGATTCAACGCCGGCGCCGGTGAGAGGCAGCCCACGCCCCATCGCCGGACGTTCACTCCGCCCATCCTGGGCTCCGCTCACTCGATGCTGGCTGCGCTCCGGCATCCTGCCTGCGCTGGCCAGCAACGCCGGCTCTCGGGGCATGGGCAGCCCCTCACCTCCATACCTCGCGAAAGCCCTGAAGCCCCGACGCCGTCGGGGCTCGGAAGCCGTACAAGCCGTAGGCCGTAAGGCCTCGGGCGAACCACGCTGGACGCCGCATCGTGTGGTGTTACGCCCCACGCCTGACGGCGTTGGGCTTGGAGGCGGCCGCGCGAGGCTCTCGGAGGACCCGGTCAGTTCTGCGGCGTGCCGCCTTCGAAGTGGCGGCGGAGGTAGCGAGCCCGCTCGATGTTGCGGTCCTTCGTGTCGAGTTCGACACCGCGAATCTTCTGCAGGTGGGCCGGCTGCGTGCGGACGAGGAGCGAGTTGATGTCGGCGATCTTCACGTCGCCGATCAGCCCGAGCAGCACTCCCATGCGGACGCGGGAAAGGAGCTGCATCGTCTCCTCGGCCGTGATCGTCTGGGCGGTCCGGAGGATGCCGTAGGCGCGGCTCACCTGGTCATGGACGTTCTGCTGGGTCTCTCGCACCAAAAACTCGCGGGCCCGCCGCTCGTAGTCGATCAGGACGGGCACCACGTCGCCGACCTGCTCGATCAGTTCCTCTTCGGTCTTGCCGAGCGTGGTCTGGTTGGAGATCTGGTAGAAGTCGCCCATCGCTTGCGAGCCCTCGCCGTAGAGGCCGCGAACCGCCAGCGAGATCTTGTGCAGGCTCCGGAAGACCTTGTCGATCTGCCGGGTGATCACCAAGGCAGGCAGGTGCAGCATCACGCTCACCCGGATGCCGGTGCCAACATTGGTCGGGCAGGCGGTGAGGTAGCCCCATCGCGGATGAAAGGCGTAGGGCACGACCCGGCCGATCTGGTCATCGACCGCCTTGATCTGCTCCCAGGCGCCCCGCAGGTCAAGGCCGCTGTGCATGCACTGGATGCGGAGGTGGTCCTCCTCGTTGATCATCAGGCTGACCTGCTCCCGACCGTCGATTGCGACGGCGCGGGCTCCCTGAGCCTCGGCGTGCTCGCGGCTGATCAACTGCCGCTCCACGAGGAACTGCCGGTCGACCTCCTCCAGCCGGCCCACGTCGATGTATTCCAGCTGGCTGCCGGCTGGCGACGCGGTGATCCGCTCGCGGAGAAACCGCTCCACGTCGCCGCGATCCTGATCCGACATGCGGCTCACGAATGGATAGTGGGCCACGTTGCGGGCCAGTCGCACGCGGCTGCTCATCACGATGTCCGATTCCGGACCCGTGCCCCGGAGCCATTCACCGACGTCCTCGGCGAGGGTGTCAAGTTTCATCAGTCGCCCCGTCCGCCTTTGTGGACCCTGCGTCGTTCCGTGGCTCCGCGAGCCAGCGTTCCTCGATGCCGCGGATTGCGTCGCGATCCTCGCGGGCCCGCTCGTAGTCTTCGCAGGCGATCGCCTCCTGCATGCTCCGGCGCAGCCCGATGACGCCGGTAAGGTCATCCGTGCCCTCAGCCAGCGGCTCCCCTTCCACGGCCGCGGGCCGCTCCGGGCGGCGGCCGGTGTGCTGGGTGCCGCCGTGGATGTTGGCAATCAGCGGTTCGAGTTCCTTCTCGAAGTGGACGTAGTCGTGAGGACAGCCGAGCCGCCCCTGGTTGCGGAACTCAAAGAAGGTGATGCCGCACATCGGACAGGCCTTCTTGTCGAGGAGGGCGAGTTCATCGGCCGTCTGGCCTACCGCCAGGGGGCCTGTCAGGCCGCCGCCAGCAGGTTTTTCCTCCCCTTCCTGAGCCGCCTCCGACTGATTCAGGTAGATCCGCGCGTGATCCTCGCAGAGGTGGAGTTCGCGCACCTCACCAGTCTCCAGCTCGGTGATGTGGAAGACCGCCTGCTTGTCGCACTGTTGACACTGCATCGCCCGCTCCTCTCGAACCTTCGAATCATAGCGGCTCGCGGGCCAACGGTCGCCCTCGGCTTGTCAGGCGGCGTGTTGTTGGCCGTCGAATCCGGCGGTAGGCTCTTCCACGAGCTTTTGCCCCTGTCGCCCGACTGCCCGCCCATGCCCCACCTGCCGGACAGGTCGCATTTTGGAGAATTGGCGCGCGGGCTTGCGCCTGCCGCTGGCCGCCGTCTCGTGCCGGTCTACCGTCGGCTATTCGCCGATGGCCTGACACCTCTCTCGGCCTTCGCGAAGCTCGATTCCGGTGACGCCGCCTGCCTGTTCGAGAGCGTGGTCGGTGGAGAGAAGGTGGGCCGCTACAGCTTCCTGGCGGCCGACCCATTCCTGAGGCTCGAGGCACGAGGCACCGAAGTGACGGTGTCGCGGGCAGACGGAGTCGAGACCCTGCAGTGCGGCGATCCACTCGCGGAACTCGAGCGGCGGATGGCTCCGTTCCAGGTCGCCCGGCTTCCGGAACTCCCGCCATTCACCAGCGGCGTCGTCGGCTACGCGGGCTACGACACGGTCCGCTACGTGGAACACCTGCCCGATGCGCCTCTCGACGACCGCGGCCTCCCGGACCTGTCGTTCGGGTTCTACGACCGCATGGTGGTCTTCGATAACGTCTCCAAGGCGATCGACGTCGTCGTGCTTGCTGCCGTCGAAGACACGAGCGATGCCGGGCTCGACCGGGCCTTCGCTGCCGCCTGCCGGCGGATCGACGAGACCATCGCCACGCTCTCCGCGCCGCACGACTGGCCGCCGCCAGCCGACATCGGCTCCAAGCGGGAGCCGGCCTGCCTGGCCGATGGGAGTGCCTGTTCGAGCTTCGGCCGCGAAGCCTTTCTCGCGGCCGTCGAGAAGTCGATCGAATACATCCGGGCCGGCGACATCTTCCAGGTGGTGCTCAGCCGGAGGATCGACCTGCCGTTCGCGGCGTCCCCGCTCGAACTCTACCGCACGCTGCGGGTGGTGAACCCGAGCCCGTTCATGTTCTACCTCCGGTCACCGTCGTGCACGCTCGTGGGGAGTTCGCCCGAGATCATGGTGCGGTGCATCGATGGCCTGGTGACCGTGCGGCCGCTGGCGGGCACGCGGCGGCGGGGGGCTACACCCGACGAAGATCGTGCCCTGGCCGCAGAACTGCTCGCCGATCCGAAGGAAAGGGCCGAGCACGTCATGCTCATCGATCTCGGGCGAAACGATGTCGGCCGGGTGGCGGCGATCGGCTCGGTGGAACTCTCCGACGTGATGGTGATTGAGCGGTACAGCCACGTGATGCACATCACGAGCAACGTCACTGGCAGGCTGGCCGACGGGCTCTCCGCCTTCGATGCCCTCCGCGCCTGCCTGCCCGCGGGGACGGTGTCCGGGGCGCCGAAGATCCGTGCGATGGAAGTCATTGACGAACTCGAGCCGGTCCGCCGCGGGCCCTACGCGGGTGCCGTCGGCTACGTCGACTTCAACGGCTCGATGGACACCTGCATCGCCCTGCGGACGGTCGTGATCGCCGGCGGTCGGGCCTTTGTACAGTCGGGGGCCGGCGTGGTGGCCGACAGCGTTCCGGAGAAGGAGTTCGAGGAGACGCTCAACAAGGCCAAGGGGCTGCTCGTCTCGATCGACATGACCAACGAGCGGCTTGCCGCCGGCCGTCAGCCCTGACGATGAGGCGACGATGATCCGCTGCGAGCGTGCCACGGTCGAGCGGTCCGGCCGAGTGGTCGTCGAGTCGCTCTCGCTCGCCGTGGCGCCGGGTGAGGCGCTGGCCGTGGTGGGGCGCACGGGAGCGGGGAAGAGTTCGCTCCTCGCCGCCATGGCGACCGTGCTGCCGCTGCACGCCGGCGACATCCTGGTCGATGGACACTCGGTGGGCCGCCAGGCCGAGCAGGTGCGGCAGCGGGTCGGCTATGTGCCCGACCGACTGCCGGGCTGGCCGGGCCTGCGAGCCGGCGAGTTCCTGGCACTCTTCGCGACCGCCGCGGGGCTGGGCGGGGGGCGACAGCGGGTTGCCGTCGAGCGGGCCCTCGAGATGGCCGGGCTGGAGCGCGAACGGTCTACCCCACTCGACGAGCTGCCGGCCGGACAACGCAAGCGAATTCTCGTGGCCCGGGCGCTTCTCCACGACCCTCAGGTGCTCCTGCTCGATGACCCCTTCGGCGGTCTCGATGCCTTCGAGCGTCGGGACGTCGCCCGCCTGATCGCCGACACCCATCTCATCGACCGGACGGTGCTTGCGGCCATCGACGACGCCGACGTCCCCGGGTGCTTCACGCATCTCGCGGTGCTCGCCGAGGGTCGACTGATGGCCTCGGGACCGGCCCATCCGGTCGCATTCGCCGCCGGGCGAACGTGGCGGCATGCCGTGGTCTGCCGTGGAGCGGCGTCCCGGGCGGCCCGCATCATCGAGGAGCTTCTCGGAGCGTGCGACTGCCAGGAGCCTGATCGGGTGATGTTCCTGCTCGATCCCGCGCGGGTGTCGCTCGGTGAGGTGGTCGCGGCGCTCGTGCAGGCGGGCATCGGCGTGGAGGCGGTCGGATTCGATCCGCCGTGGCCGGCCCAGGTGATGGGGTGAGCGTCTACCGGTCACGCTTGACCTGGATGCGTTCACGAGGCTCGGGGCTGCCCGTCGGTTGTCCAAGCCCAACGCCGTGAGGCGTGGGGTGCGGCCGGGACCGACGCGGCGTCTTGTGGATCGCGCCCGAGGCCTTACGGCCTTCGGCTTTTACGGACGGCCAGTCGCTGCCCGTCCAAGCCCAACGCCGTGAGGCGTGGGGTGAACTGCCACCAGACGCCGGGTTCAGCGTGGGACGCCGATCCACGTGGGCCCCGTATCAGCCCTCGCCCCAGATGCGCCGCACCTCGGCGAGGCCCTTGACGCAGAGGTCGTAGTCGTCGGAGAGTCGCTCCAGCAGCAGTCGTTCGATGTCGGCGTCGGCCGGCTCGAGCGTGGCCGCAAGCCGGTAGGCCCGCTTGCCCGTCGAGCGGTAGGCAGCCAGCCGATCGACGCGGCCCGGGGCATCGATGCACCGGAGTGCCTCCGGGTAGAGGCCGCTCCAGAAGAGTGTGACGTCGCCGATGTGGCGGTATTCTTCGCGGGCCTCGTCGGGCTCCGGATGGCCCGCGGCCTCGACGAGGAGCGTGGCGACGTCGGTGACCGCCGGGGTGGCCCTCGCCGGCAGAGATGCGGTGTCGATTCGGAGAAACCGCACGAGCAGCAGCGACACGTAGTCGACGAGTGGCGGGTCGACCACTCCAAGTCGCGTGTGGAACGCGTACTCCGTCACGCCCCGGAAGAAGCGGTCGATGTCGGATGGATCGCGGGCTGAAAACATGGCACGCTCGCACGCACGGGGCACGCCAGCTCCTCGTTCTGCGGCTCGTTATAGGCTTTCGTTCTCGGGCCGAGCCAGACGAATTCCGTGCCCTCAACCCATGTCGGGGCGTACCGATTTCGCCGTGCGCGGCGGGGGACCGTCAGCCGCAGGCCGCCGCGAGGTCGCCGGTGTACGCCGCTACGTCGGCGAGCATCTGCTCACGCGAGGCGCCGACCGCCTCCGCGATCCGGCGGACGAGCGCCGAGCCCACGATCACGCCGTCGGCGACGGCTGCCACGGCCCTCACCTGCTCGGGACCCGAGATCCCGAAGCCCACGAGGATGGGCACGTCGGTCTTGGTCTTCAGCCACTTCACGCGGTCCACAAGCCCCGGCGGCAGGTCGGTCCGGGCGCCGGTCACGCCGGCCACCGACACGCAGTAGAGGAAGCCGGTCGACTTCTTCGCGATCGCTTCCGCCCGCTCTGGCGGCGTGGTGGGCGTGACGAGCCGCACGAGCGCCAGGCCCGCCTTCCGGCAGGCGGCATCGAGGTCGTCCGACTCCTCGAGCGGCAGGTCGGGTACGACGAAGCCGGCGAGTCCGGCGGCCACGGCATCGGCCACGAACCGATCGATCCCGCGGCGAAAGATCAGCGAGTAGCTGGCCATCGCCAGGATCGGCATCGAGCAACCGTCCGAGGCCCGCTTGGCCACGTCGAACACGCCCGCGAGCGTGAACCCCTTCCCGAGCGCCCTCGTGTAGGAGGCCTGGATCACGGCGCCGTCCGCGATCGGGTCGCTGTAGGGCACGCCGAGCTCGCAGAGCGATGCCCCTGCCTTATCCAGCGTTTCGAGGACGGCGACGGTCGTGTCGGCGTCGGGGTCGCCCGCGGTCACGAACGGGGCGAGCGCCTTTCGGCCCGCGGCCCGATTGGCGGCGAACATCGCTTCGAGTTTTGCGATTGGCGGCGCAGGAGCAGTGGACGAGGTCATGTGGTTCACCGGGGTGTGTCAGGCCGTGCCGCCGTCGGCGGTGAGGCCGCGAAGCCGGGCGATCTCGGCGGCGTCCTTGTCGCCGCGGCCCGACAGGCAGACGACGATGATCTCATCCGGTGGCCGCTTGGCCGCCTCTCGGGCCGCCCAGGCGAAGGCGTGCGAGGTTTCGAGCGCCGGCAGGATGCCCTCGTTGCGGGCCACGGTGTCGAACGCGTCGAGCGCCTCGAGATCCGAGACGCTCGTGTATTCAACGCGGCCCATGTCGTGCCAGTAGCTGTGCTCGGGTCCAACGCCCGGATAGTCGAGGCCCGCTGAGACGGAGTGCACGTCGGCCGTCTGGCCGTCCTGGTCCTGGAGCACATAGGAGAGTGAGCCGTGAAGGATTCCAGGGCTCCCATATGAAAGGCTCGCGGCATGGTCGCCAGCGCTGCCCGAACGACCGCCGGCTTCAACGCCCACGAGGCGGACCTCCGGATGATCGACGAAGGGATAGAACATTCCCGCAGCGTTGCTGCCACCGCCCACGCAGGCGACCACCGTATCGGGCAGTCGGCCGAACTGCTTGCGGCTCATCTCGATCGTCTCCCGGCCGATGACCGACTGGAAGTCGCGAACGATTCGCGGGAAGGGGTGCGGGCCGACGACCGAGCCGATGATGTAGTGGGTGGTCTCCACCGAGCCCATCCAGTCGCGCATCGCATCGTTGATCGCGTCGCGGAGGGTTCGCGAGCCGGTCTCGACCGGCCGGACCTCGGCGCCCATCAGCCGCATGTTGCGGACGTTGGGGGCCTGCCGGCGAACGTCTTCCGCGCCCATGTAGACAACACACTCCAGGCCGAAGCGGGCACAGGCGGTGGCCGTGGCCACGCCGTGCTGGCCAGCGCCGGTCTCGGCGATGATCCGTCGCTTGCCCATCCGCATCGCCAGCAGGCCCTGGCCGAGCGTGTTGTTGATCTTGTGGGCGCCGGTGTGGCTGAGGTCTTCCCGTTTCAGCCAGATCTGAGCGCCACCGGCGAGCTTCGTGAGCCGCTTGGCGAAGAGCAGGGGAGTGGGGCGGCCCACGAATGCCGAGAGCAGGCCGTCGAGTTCGGCCGCGAACGACGGATCGGCCACCGCCTCGGCATAGGCTCGCTCCAACTGGTCGAGGGCGGCCGAAAGCGTTTCGGGCACGTAGCGACCACCGAACTTGCCAAAGCGGCCGTAGGCGTCGGGTGCGACGGAGAGCGTCGAGGAGACGACGGACGTGGATGCCATGGCGATTTCCTGCGACGGCCGTGGGGCTGGGCCGGCCAGGCGGCCGGTTGCTCGGTGCTTCACAGCGATTGTAGCCTGCACCCGGTCCCTCACCATCCGCGCCCCATCTCCCCGCACGAGCGATGCCCGAACTGCCCGAAGTCGAGACGATGCGTCGCGGGATCGCAGGAGTGGCCGGCCGGCGGATCGCGGGCGTGACGTTTCCCAGGAGCCGCGTGCGGCCGATCTCGGTCAAGCCAGGAGAGGCAACGCTCGCGCGGCGGCTGGCCGGTAGGACCGTCGCCGGCGTCCACCGTCGCGGGAAGCGAATCGTGATCGAGATTGCCGCCGGCGCGGGAGACGTGCAGCGATGGCTGGCCTTCGAGCCGCGGATGACGGGGCTCATGCTCGTCGTCGATCCTCCGACGGTGGAGCACGTTCGCATGGTGGTCGAGTTCGCGGGCCGAGGCTCCGGGCGGTTGACGTTCTGGGATCGCCGCGGGCTGGGGACGATCCGGCTGTTCGACGATGCGGGGCTCGAACTCGCCTGTGGTCCGCACAAGCACGGCCCCGACGGCCTCGTTGTCACGGGGGAGAATCTCGCGGCGCGACTGGGCGACTCGCGACGGGCGGTGAAGGTGGCGCTCCTCGACCAGCGGGCCGTGGCGGGCATCGGCAACATCTACGCCGCGGAGATCCTCTTTCGCTGCGGGGTCGATCCCCGGAGCCGCTGTCGCCGGCTGAAGCGGCCGCAGTGGGATCGCATCGCGGACCAGACCCGCCGGGTGCTCGCCGAGGCGGTGCGGCACGAGGGCTCGAGCATCGGCGACGAGACCTACCGCACGGCCGACAACCGCGTGGGTCGGTTTCAGAAACGGCACCGTGTGTATGGCCGCGAGGGAGAACCGTGCACCGCCTGTGGCACCGCCATCGTGCGGATCGTGCAAACGCAGCGGGCGACGTTTTTCTGCCCGGCATGCCAGCGCCGGGCGTGACCGGCTGACTGCACAATCAGGAAGCCCAACGGCGTAAGCCGTGGGGTCTTTGCTCAGCCGCGCCGCTCGGGGCTGCCCACGCCCCGTCGCCGGACGTTCGCGGATGCCATCGTGGCATCCGCTCACTCGATGCTTCCTCCGCTTCGCCATCCTGGCTCCGCGTCGGAAGCAACGCCGGCTCTCGGGGCATGGGCAGCCCCTCGCTACGTTCGTTCCTCCGTAGCACAGGTTGTTAACCTGTGCCTGTCCTCGTGCCCGTCGGCAGGCTCAACTCTCGTGGCCGTTTGGCACGCATCGTGCGGGTGTCGTAGGCTAAAACGTTGGTTTGGTTCCCTTTCCGGATTCGAGGATCGCTCTCATGCGACTATCTCGACGACATCTTCTGCGATCCTCTGCGGCCATGGCCGCTGCCGCAGCGATCCGCAATCCGTTCGTGTCGGCAGCGGAACACACGGCTGTCGATTCGGCCGAGACACTCGCCGGGCGGCTGCATGCCTCGCTCACGCCGGGGCAGCGGACGGAGATCTGCTTCCCTTGGGACTACGTGCACCCGAAGTTTGGGCTGCTGCGGACGAGGGTGGGCAACAACTGGAACGCCACCGCACCCGCGGTGAAGGGGGACTTCTTCTCGAAGGAGCAGCAGCAGCTCGTTCGCGAGATCTTCGAGCGGCTCATCGACCCCGACTGGCACGCCCGCTTCGACAAACAACTCGAGGACGATACCGGCGGCTTCGGGCACGATCAGTCGGTCGCGCTCATTGGCGAGCCCGGGAGCGGGAAGTTTCAGTTCCTGCTCACCGGCCGACACATGACCCTCCGCTGCGACGGCGATTCTGCCGAGCACGTCGCCTTCGGGGGCCCGATCTTCTACGGCCACGACACCGGAGGCGGTACAGAGGACAAGGATCACACGGGCAACGTCTTCTGGCCGCAGGCCGTCGCCGCCAATGGGGTGTATTCGATGCTGGACGGCCGGCAGCGGAAACTGGCGATGGTGGCGAAGACGCCACCTGAGAATGCGATCGCGTTCCGAGGTGGCGGTCAGTCGCCGCCTGGCATTTCGGTGTCAGACCTTTCCGTCGACCAGCGGGCGGAACTCGAACGAGTGCTCGGCGTGTTGCTCGAGCCTTACCGCACCGTCGATCGCAACGAGGTTCGCGGCTGCCTCACCGCCCAAGGCGGTCTCGACCGTTGCCGGCTCGCCTTCTATCAAGACGACGATCTCGGCGACGACGGCGTGTGGGACAACTGGCGGCTGGAGGGCCCCGCCTTCGTCTGGCACTTCCGCGGCTCGCCCCACGTGCACGTGTGGGTGAACATCGCCGATAGCCCCTCGGTTCCTACCAACGCCTGACATCTTGCCGCCGAGCATGACCGACTGCTGCATCATTGGTGGAGGGATCGTCGGCCTGTCGATCGCCCGGGAACTCGCGGGCCGAGGTCGTACGGTCCGAGTGCTCGTCCGCGAGCCGTGGCGCGACACCGCCTCCTGGGCCGCCGCCGGCATTTTTCCGCCATCGCCGGATCGTGCCGATAACACGCCCAGCGAGCAGCTCACTGCCGTGAGCGATCGGCTCCACCGCGACTGGGCTCGCGCCCTTCTCGAGGAGACCGGCATCGACACCGGGCTGCGGGCCTGCGGCGGTCTGCACGTCTACCGGGACGATGCGGGCCGCGCCAGGCTTCAGGCTGACGCGGCGGCATGGCGGGCGCGGGGCGTGGCCTGCGATTGGCTCGATGCCGCAGCGGTGACGGACTGTGAGCCGGCGCTTGCCGATGGCGTCCGGCGGGCTGCCGTGCTGGGCGGCTACATGCTGCCCGACGAGACACAACTCCGGCCACCGCGGCACCTCGAGGCGCTCGAGCGGTCGTGCGAGCAGCGCGGGGTGATCATCACCCACGGCGCGACAGTGCGAGATATCCTGGTCGCCGCCGGCCGTGTGGAGGGCCTGGTGGCCGACGTGGCGGGGAGTTCCGAGACGGTGCGAGCCGGTGCCTACGTGCTCGCGGCGGGTGCTTGGTCGGGGACGCTCGCGAAGGCGCTGGGTGTGTCGATCGAGACGCGGCCGATCCGCGGCCAGATCGTGCAACTCCGGATGGCTGAGCCGCGGCTCGGTCGCGTGGTCAATCGTGGGCTCGACTACCTCGTTCCCCGCGAGGACGGCACGCTGCTGGCAGGCTCCACGCTCGAGGATGTCGGGTTCGATACCTCGACCGACGAGGCGACGATCGCGCGGCTCGTGGCATTCGCCCGCGACCTGCTCAGCGATCTCAGCGGTGCAGCTCCAGAACGGTCGTGGGCAGGGCTGCGGCCCGGCACGGTTGATGGACTGCCCACGATCGGCCGCACGCCGGCCTGCGGCAACGCCTTCGTTGCGGCCGGTCACTTTCGCGCCGGGCTCCACCAGTCAACGGGCACGGCCGTGCTGATCGCCGATCTGGTGGAAGGCCGTCGGCCCACGATCGAGGTGGACGCGTTCGCACCGAACCGGGCGGCCCAGCCACCGACCAAAGACTCCGTCTCCGCCCTACTGGCCCGCGCCCGCGCCGAGGACTGATATGGGTCGCACTTATATCTTGACGCGTTCGCGAGGCTCGGGGCTGCCCGTGCCCGTCGCCGGACGCTCGCTGCGGGCTCCGGCCCTCCGCTCGCTGCACGCCGGCTACGCTTCGCCATCCTGGCTTCGCTTGCCGCC
>Ga0114971_10000781_pt1 | contig 21479 bp, 6 predicted proteins | sample M_140625_MF_Meta_FD_87320 | JGI IMG/M metagenome (GOLD analysis project Ga0114971, IMG submission 87320) | Freshwater microbial communities from Lake Montjoie, Canada to study carbon cycling - M_140625_MF_MetaG | ecosystem: Environmental > Aquatic > Freshwater > Lake | place: Lake Montjoie...
AACTGTAAATGATGGATATGGAGGGTTAGGATTAGCTGTTGATATTACAGGAACAGCAGTTGTATATGCTGGAGGAGGAAATGGAACAGCGTGGGGTGGAACTCTTTCACAAGTCTTTAATCCAGCATATCCTACAATACAGTCAAGAGGTGGAGGAGGATATGGAAGTGATAATGGTACAGCACAGAATGGTTTAGATGGTACTGGAGGCGGTGGAGGAGCACAGGGTAATGATACTAATGGAAATCCTTCAGGTAACGGCGGATCAGGTATCGTCATCATACGCTATAGGAAACCGCCAGCTGATATAATCACCGAAACAATATCAGGAATCGTAGGGACAGCAGACAGATATACAATATTCCCTTATACAGGAACAGGGACAACCAAGGACTATTCTTTCACAACAACTGAATCTTTATCATGTGATATCTTAATGATCGGCGGTGGTGGTAGCGGTGGTGTAGGCGATGCTGGCGGAGGAGGTGCTGGCGCATGTATAGTTGCTATTAATCAAAGTATTAATATAGGAAATTATACTGTTCGTGTTGGTAATGGCGGGATTGGAGGTATATTGAGTAGCACTGGCACAATAACACGATTATCTACCGACGGGGTGAATTCCTCAATATTAAATAGTTCAGGAGTAGAAATATACAAAGCGGTTGGAGGAGGTAGAGCGGGTAATATAGAAAGTGCTGATTATTATTCTATAACACAATTTATAGGTAAAACTGGGGGGTGTGGAGGAGGTGCAGGGTTTTGGCAAGGTAATACTGGAGTTTCCGGAGGTGCCGTAAGTTCATTAAATATAGTTAATAGTATAACTGGTATAACACCAAGTGTATCAACAACATACGGCGTATATGGTAATGTTGGTGGCAATTCGGTATATTGGAATAATTCCTATCCAAACGCAAATTGCGGTGGTGGAGGTGGTATTGGTGCAGCTGGTGCGAATGGTGTTATAGGTAGGTCAGGTGTTGGAGGTAATGGTTTAGCACAGGTTACAATCAATTCAACGCAATATAATTTCAAAACATACTTTGCTCCCGACTGGGGTAGTTTTGGGGTTCTTTCTGGTGGTTTATTATATATAGGAGGAGGTGGAGGTGGTGCTGGTTTTGCTTCAGTAGCAAATCAAGCAAAAACAGCTGGAGGTTTAGGAGGTGGTGGAATAGGTGATTACGCAGGTAATAAAACAGTATTTTCAGACGCTCCAACAAATGGATTCGCAAATACTGGTAGTGGTGGAGGTGGTGCTTGTGGTAATGCGGGTTCATATGGTGGTGCTGGCGGATCCGGGTTAATTATCGTACGCTATAGGAAACTCCCGAAAGAAATAGTAGTTGCTGGAACGACTTCAACCATTGTTGGATCAACGGATAGATGTATATCGTTTCCTTATTCCGGTTCTGGCGCTACGATGGACTATACTTTTACGACCACAGAAGCGTTATCGTGTGATGTTTTGGTGGTTGGTGGTGGTGGACAAGGTGGTTGTACTGATGCTGGTGCCGGAGGTGCTGGTGGTTTAGTATTTATTCTTAATAAATCTTTTACTTCAGGAACATATACGATAAATGTTGGGTCGGGAGGTATTGATGTTGGTTCTTATGGTGTTTCGCGCGCTGGAACAAATGGTAGTGATACAATTATTAATTTTGGTGGAAATACATTTTTGGTTGCTAAAGGCGGAGGAGGTGGTGGAACTGGATTTTCACCAGAATATTCGGGTGTTTCTGGTGGTTCAGGAGGAGGCGCTGGTTCAACAGTTGATGATGTTAATAAGAAAATAGGAGCAAATTCAATACAATCACAACAAGCAGGAGACAGTAGTACATATGGGTATGGAAATAAAGGTGGTGATAATAATACTGAGGGTACTTATTATGGAGGTGGAGGAGGCGGAGGAGCAAGTGAAGCAGGAAAAAATGGTGGTTTAAATTCTAATCAGGGTATAGGAGGTAATGGTTTGGCTCAATTAACATTATCAGGTACCATATATAATTTTAAAACAATTTTTGGTTTACCAACATCAGGAGTGGGAGAATATATTTCAGGAGAAGATAATATATATTTTGCTGGTGGAGGAGGAGGAGGACATACCTATAATCCTTCTAACGCAACATCACAAGATAAAAATGGTGGTAAAGGAGGGGGGGGGCAAGGAAGAGGTGTTGGTAATGGTGTAGCTGGATTGGCAACTACTGGTGGAGGAGGAGGTGGTGGTGGTGGAGGACACGGACGCGGAGGCAACGGCGGTTCAGGCATCGTCATCATACGCTACAGATTACCGAATCCATCATCATCATCCTCTATCAACTTCATACGAGGGACCGTTGCTGACACAAATCACGATTACAAGGTCGGAAACTTCAATGGTGAGTTCAAAGTCATCTCTTCTGTATTCGCTTCAGCGTCCAACATTGATACCGATTATATCAGGATCACCACTGCTGGTGCTATCACAAATCCAGCGGGAACCGCCAATTGGAACATTGGTTCTGATAGAAGAATCAAAGAGAATATTGAGAGAGCATCCTATGACAAGTGTTTTGAGAATATAAATCGGTTAGAGTTAAACCGCTTCAATTATGTTAGTGGGTTTAATACGGTGAATCGGGATAAAACCCAGTTAGGATTCATCGCACAGGAAGTATATGATGTATTCCCAAAATCTATATCAACTCAAGGATATTACAGTGATACGATAAATATCCCTGATCTGCTTTCTATAGACATATCGCAGATAAATTACTCCTTATATGGTGCCGTTAAGAAGTTAATAGAAATAAATAATGATAAAGATAGTCATTTGAAAGCACTGGATGATGAATTGAAAACTATAGAGACGATCCTCAATATTACGCCAGCTAATAGTAATGTGGTATTAGAACCTGTTATTGTTCCTATTACTAGCAATGTGGTATTAGAAGAGATGACTAGCAACATCACAGTAGATACTTAAAAGAAGATTCATGTATTCTACGAATAGATAAACTTTATTTTTATGATAATAATATATAGTATAATAATATGGATATTATACAAAGTTTTATTGAAACAGGTAATGCTGGAAAGTCCGGATGGAGGATTGTAAATAACAAAGGGGCTTTCGGTGTTGTAAATAAAAGGACAAGTAATGTATCCTATTCTATATTAAATAGCGGCACGATTGCTGCTGGTTCTAATTTTATTAATACATATAGTTCTACGCCTGCACCTACAATAACTGCTTCGCCTTCCGCGACTACAACTGGAACAACGGGTGCTTATACATATATGGCATTTACATATACAACAGAAACAGCAGGAGTTGGAACGGGACAGAGTTTATATACTATTACTGCTCCTGCTAATGGTATAACTTGTGATATTCTAATGATTGGTGGAGGTGGTGGTGGAGGATGTGATAGGGCAGGTGGTGGAGGTGCTGGTGCTTTGATACTTTCCATAGGTAATGTATTAAGTGGAACAAATACAATTCGTGTTGGTAATGGAGGTACTGGAAGCACATCATCCTTCGCTAATGGTATAAATGGGTTTGATAGTCAAATTGTAAATAGTGGAGGAACTGTTATATTTAGAGCAAAGGGAGGAGGGGCAGGTGGGACATTAGCAAGTGTAGGAATTGATGGCGGAAGTGGTGGAGGTGCTTCATCACAAAACGGAGGTTTAGGTGGTAATCCTGTTAATACTAATGTAGTAAATGGAACTACAACAGCACCAGTTGTTACAACTACTTATGGAGTATATGGTAATAGAGGAGGTAGAAATATTACAGACTTCACAGGTGGTTATGATAATCTTGATGGTGCTGGTGGTGGTGGTATAGGTCAGGGAGGTTCAACTTCTGGGGCATTACAAATAGTAGATAGTCAATTTATAACAAACAACGGGGGTAAAGGTGGTGATGGTTTATATTTTGCTACAATTAATGGAGTAGTATATAATTTCAAGAATGATTTTAATGTAAATGGTATTCAAGATGGAACAACAGGTAATTATTTTATTGGTGGTGGAGGTGGAGGGGGAGATACAAACGCTGGAATTGCTGGTATAGGTGGTAAAGGTGGTGGTGGGAAGGGCGGAGAATTGGACGAGAATGGAGTATCGGCATCTGGTTTTGGTTCTGGTGGTGGAGGAGGTGGAGGAAGGTCAAGTGGTGGGATTAGTGTAAGAAGTGGTGGCAACGGCGGTTCAGGCATCGTAATAATAAGATACCTAGCAGCATCAACATCATCTTCTATCGCGCTTATACAAGAACCGACCCTCAATGTGATTACCAATTATGTAGGTGGAGTAACTTCAACTTCCAGCGGAGGAGGTTCTAGTCAATGGACTACCATTTCTGGATCTAAAATATATTATAACGACGGTAATGTTGGTATCGGAACAATAGACCCGATAGCACCTTTACATATCTATAATAATACGACGACAGCAACATTGCCAACCGAGATTGTAGTTGCTGGAGCTACTTCGGGGACAATAGCAGGGACTACGGATCGGTATATATCGTTTCCTTATTCAGGTTCTGGTGCTACAATGGATTATACTTTTACGACAACCGAGAATCTTATTTGTGATATCCTGATTGTTGGAGGTGGTGGCGGAGGAGACGGACAGATTGGTGGTGGCGGAGGAGGTGGTGCTGTATTATATGCTACAAATGTTTCTATCCCAACGAGTTCATATACAATTAAAGTTGGTAAGGGTGGTGAAAAAAATCAAAATGGTAGTTCAAGTGAAGCATTCGGTGCGACTTGTTTAGGAGGTGGTTCTACACCATTTGTTCAATGGGGGACAGCAAATAATGGTACTTCTGGTGGAAGTGGTAGTGGTGGTAGTCCAGGAGATAGTGCAATAGGGACAGGAGGAACAGTAGGGATATCAACAAAGGGTACACTATTAAATAGCGGTATTATGTATAATGGCAATATTGGAGGAAATGGATTGAGACAGCAAGGAGGAAATACAGCGGTTGGAGGAGGGGGCGGGGGTGGTGCTGGAACATCTGGTTTATCTTCAACAATTGTTAATTATACTACAAGAAGTAGTTGGATAGCTGCTGGGAAACCTAGTAATGGAGGAGATGGTGTAGCAATTAATATAATAGGGAATACATATTATTGGGGTGCTGGAGGAGGAGGAGGTGGTTTTTATACACATGGTGGAGATGGAGGATTAGGTGGTGGTGGTGGAGGTGGTGCCCAAAATAATAGTGGTACTGTGCAACCTCCAGGATTTGGAGGAACAAATGGTATAAATAATGGTGGTGATGGTAATTTAGTTGATGTAACAGGAGGTAATGGTGGTTTTAGTACTGGTTCCGGTGGTGGAGGGTCAAGTTATGTAAATACAGCAGGCAATGGCGGTTCAGGAATCATCATCATACGATACCGACGACAGACACAACCAACCGTTAGCAACTCTCGGTTATTACTAGATACCGCAACAACAGGCACTGCGACCGTTGAGTTTCGTCGTGGGACTGGTGGGGATGCTCAAAATGACTTTCGTTTCATTAATGATACTAATGGCAGTATTAAACTACAATGTGCAAATAGCACGCAGATTTTTGGGAATACCGATGCGGATCTTGTGTGGTTCTCTTCAAATGAAACAATAATACATAAAAATACTTCTATGTATGGTAGGGTTGGCATAGGGACGATTCCTTCACGGACTCTGGATATTGTAGGAGATGCTAACATATCAGGGGTATTAACAGCAGGTAGTTTGAGCGCTAGTAGCGCGACGATTACGAATAGTATTACGAGCAATACGTCTTTGAATATTACAAATGGTTTTGTGACGACTTTGCCAAATGAGATAGCGGTTCCCTCGCCGATCCCGAATGAAATTGTGGTTTCTCCTCTACCTACAGAAATTGTAGTTGCTGGGACTACCTTTGGAACGATAGGAACGACCGATAGGTATATATCGTTTCCTTATTCAGGAACAGCAGCAACAAAGGATTATACTTTCACGACTACCGAGAATCTGATTTGTGATATCTTGATTGTAGGTGGTGGTGGAGGAGGTGGTGCTAATTCTGGAGGCGGTGGAGGAGCTGGAGGAGTAGTAATAGGAACTAATGTTGTTATACCTGGGGGTAATTATAGTATAAAGATTGGTAATGGCGGTATTCCATCAAGCACCGCAAATAATTATACAATAAATGGGAATGATTCAAGTATAACAATTGGAGGAACTACAATAATTGCTAAAGGAGGAGGCGGAGGCGTTGCTTCATATTTGAATGGCGCAATTGGTGGAAGTGGTGGCGGTGGTTCTACGGATAATAATACTAATTCAACAATTGCTATAAGCAATCAATTAAGTACTCAAACATTAACCGGTTATGGAATTAATAGTGTTAATGTTACATTTAATGGATATGGTAATTCCGGAGGTATAGGGAGGTATCAAGAACAGGGTGGATGGACTAGAGCGTCAGCAGGTGGAGGCGGTGCTGGTAGTGCTGGTTATAATTCGGGAGATTATATATTAAGCGATTTATCCTCGCCAGCAAGAATTACTCAAGGTGGTCGTGGCGGTGAAGGGATAGACGTTTCATCTATATTTGGAACGAACATAGGTGTTAATGGTTTTGTGGGTGGCGGGGGTGGGGGTAGTACTCATCGTATAGGAATAAGTGGTAGTGGAGGAAGTGGTGGTGGAGGTTCTGGTGGGATTGGTAGAGGAACAGCAGCTGGAGGAACAGATCCAGGTGGAAATGGTGTTAGTGGAACACCTAATACAGGTGGAGGTGGTGGAGGAGGTGGTGGCGGTGGTGCTTCAGGAGGAAGCGGTGGTTCAGGTATTGTCATCATACGCTATAGGAAACCTCCTAGCGAAATGGTCGTTTCAGGGACAATTGCTGGTTCCACTGATAGATATATATCGTTTCCTTATTCGGGAACTGGCGCAACCAAGGACTATACAATTACGACTACAGAGAATCTTCTTTGTGATATATTGATTGTTGGTGGTGGTGGTGGAGGTGGAGCTTCTATTGGTTCTGGAGGAGGTGGTGGAGGATTACTATATTATACGGGTTTAACTATTACCGCAAATACTTATACTATTAGTGTAGGTAATGGTGGAACAGGTGCTACAAATTATTTAGCAAGAGGAGCAAACGGGTCAAATAGTTCTGCGGTCGGTTATACAGCATACGGAGGAGGGGGAGGAGGTGGACAATCATGGGTTTATAACCAAAGTAATACAGCTGGTGGAACATTACAAACAACATCAGCAAATCAAGGGTCAGGGGGTGGTGGAACAAGATATAAAACATTAGGTAACTCTGGAACATCGGGTCAAGGTAATAGTGGTGGCAATGCCTCGCCAGACCAGATGATAGCAGGAGGGGGGGGAGGTGCGGGGGGCGTTGGTGGAACAGCACAAAATACGATTGGTGGACAAGGAGGTATTGGTACATATAATTCTATAACAGGATCTTCTATAGGTTATGCTGGAGGAGGTGCAGGTAGTGGTGGAAATGAAGTAAAATATGGAGCATTATCAACTGAAGGAGGAGGTAATTCAGGACCTATTAATGGTTCAGGTGGTTTTTTAATAGGTGGTGCTGGAACAAATGGTAGGGGTGGTGGAGGCGGGGGTGGTGTAGATTCAGGTGGCGTCGGCGGATCAGGTATCGTCATCATACGCTATAGAAAACCTCCAAGTGAAACAGTGACCTCTAGTATAATCGCAGGAACTACCGAAAGATATATCCAGTTTCCTTATTCAGGAACAGCAACAACAAAGGATTATACGATTACGACTACAGAGAATCTTGTTTGTGATATATTGGTTGTTGGTGGTGGAGGCGGCGGAGGTAATGATAGAGGCGGTGGCGGTGGAGGAGGAGGAGTAATTTATTCACAAAATATTACTTTAAATGGTACATATACTATAATGGTTGGCAAAGAAGGTATGGGAACTACATCAGGAACTGGAACTGGTGGTATAGGAACACGCGGAACAAATGGTTCAAACACATCTATTAGCGGAACTAATTTAACAACAATTACTGCTATAGGAGGAGGAGGCGGAGGTGCTTGTGCTCCTAGCGGTCCTAGAGATGGTTTATCAGGCGGGTCTGGAGGTGGAGGTTCGCATTATTTGGGTGCTGGAAGTGGAGGAACAGGAACTATAGGGCAAGGTAACAATGGAGGTATAGGTTTTGAATGGGGTGCGGGAGGTGGTGGTGGTGGAGCTGTAGCAGTTGGTACTAATGCGAATTCAACGAATGCTGGTAATGGCGGTGTTGGTCTATCTAATTCAATTACAGGAACAGTAGTTATATATGGTTCGGGAGGAGGTGGAGGTGGTGCTGGTTCAGGTAATGGTTCAGGAATGGGTAATCAACAAATCGGAACAGGAGGTTCGGTCGGTGCTGGAAATGGGAGTATTCAAAATGTTAATGCGAATAATGCTACTATTTTTGGTTGTGGCGGAGGCGGAGCAGGACATACTAATGCTGCTGGTGTTGCTACAAAAGGCGGTAATGGGTTTGCTGGTGTAGTCATCATACGATATCGCAGACAATCTTCCAATCAATCCGCAGCGCTTGAATTAACCTCTACCTCCACGATTCCTATTATAGAACCTATCGCAAAAGGAGTAAAACAATTTCCCGAAACTCCTTCCACGAACGCCGATAGTTGGACGGATAATGGTTTTACTGTTACGTGTAAAACAAGTGACGCGATCCTATCTCCGCAAAATACATTTTATCTATTCAATAATCTAATAACAAGTCTAGATCATTACCACGGAGCACAATTATTTAACGCTTCTTCGCCATTTAATTACACAAGTTCTACATCGTTTAAAGGTGCTAATGGTCTTGTTTTATACATAGATTTAGGGCGGTCAATCACCCTTCGTAATATGAGAATGGCGCCTCGTGATAATACTGCTTATCCTAGTTTAAACTTTTTAGCAGCAATGCCTGGTGTATTCAAAATATATGCTTCAAATGATAGCGCAGCTTGGACTAGCACAACGCACGCTTCTTGGACTGAAATACACTCCCAGACAACATCTTTAACATTCGGTTATAATCAATTCACATCTTTTGGTAATTTCTCATCAATTAATACACCATATAGATATTTTGCGATGGTAGTCTATAACTTGTCAGGTAATTATGGTTATCTAACATTTTCAGAGTGGGATATATTTGGAACCTACGATATGACTCCAGTTGTTATAAATAGTGATTATAAATACCTGACATTCACATATTATCCTACTGTGGTAGAGCAAAAAACAGGTGTTAGTGGTTGGCGATTGGTAAGATTTTTACCACCAACTGCTACTGCGTGGCATCCAGTAAATGATGATTTAGCGGGGACAACAACATATGGAACAGCATATAATTATACGAATGCTTGGAGCATTCCATTTGGAACATTTGATGAGTTTGTATTTGGAACATTGAATCTACAATATTGGATGCAAATAACCAAAACAGAAGCGATTGGAGCAACTTATTCAGGAGCAAATCGTAACATAATAAAGTCATCATTTTCTTCTGCTCCTTATACGGCAATACAATATAATAGAGGTGCAGGAAATACCGAAGACCCTTGGATGTCTATTAGAGACCATCCAACAGAGATTGTATATGGCGAAAATTCGTCAGTAGTTCATCCTTCTCTTATATCAGTTAATGGAGGTATGGGTGTATGGGTTAGGAATAGCGCTGAAACTCTAGCGTTGCCTTCGCAAACATCATATACTGTTAATTTCCCTGAAAGTACGCTATGCGATATCCTGGTTGTTGGTGGTGGAGGTGGTGGTGGATATTCTTATAGTGCTGGTGGAGGCGGAGGTGGTGGATATGTATATTTACAAAATATATCAATACCCTCTGGTAATTATACTGTTAATGTGGGTAGCGGGGGAACTGCTGGAGTTAATGGTGCTTCGCCTGCTGGTTGGGGAAGCAACGGTACAAATTCTTCAATTATAGGAACAATTAATTATATTGCTCTTGGTGGAGGAGGAGGTGCTGGTGGGTCGGCGTTTAATTATCCAACACCGATAACAGGGATAGGTTCTAATGGAGGTTCTGGAGGTGGTGGAACATATCCTGCTACAACTGGTTTCCCTATTGGAGGAACATCAACCCAATTATCAACTTATGGTTATGGTAATGGTGGTAATGGTAATCCTTATACTTCACAGATTGGTGGAGGTGGTGGTGGTGCGAGTGGAGTTATTAAAGGTTCAGGAACAGGTAATGATGGATTGGCGAATAGTATAATAGGTAGTTCTATAACTTACGCAGGTGGTGGTGGTGGTGGGAATGACTTTACTACTATATATCAAGGAGGTTCAGGAGGTGGCGGTGCTGGTTCAAATGGTTCAGGAACAAATGTCCCCCCTGTAGCAGGAACTGATGGTTTAGGTGGTGGTGGTGGCGGGGCACGAGGTGGAGGAACAGGTGTCGCAGCAAAAGGAGGTTCAGGTATAGTAATAATACGATACAAGAGCACAAAGACAGGGAATCAAACATACAAGGTTGGGAACTACAGTGGTGAGTTCAAGGTTATCTCTTCTGTATCCTCGCAGGATACCGATTATATTAAAATTACCAGTGCTGGCGCCATTACAAATCCTATGGGAACCGCTAGTTGGAACATCGGTTCCGACAGAAGAATAAAAGAGAATATTGAGAGGGCATCTTACGACAAGTGTTTTGAGAACATCAATAAACTTGAACTGAACCGCTTCAATTATGTTAGTGGGTTTAATACGGTGAATCCGGATAAAACGCAGTTAGGATTCATCGCCCAAGAAGTATCTGACATTTTCCCGAAATCTATATCATCACAAGAATATTATAGTAATACTTTAAATATCCCTGATCTACTTTCCATAGATATCACTCAGATAAACTATTCCTTGTATGGTGCCGTCAAGAAATTAATAGAAATAAATATTGAGAAGGATATTCGTATCATAACTTTAAACAATCGTATTAAAATATTAAAAAACCTTTTAAATATCACAGATGATGCTTATACGAGCAATATAGTATTGGGTGATGAATCCGGTATTACAATTACCGAGAATCTTACGAGTCTTACGAGTAACACAAGTAACGTAAGTAATCTAGTGATTGATGTGACTACAAGCAATATCGTAGCGGATACCATAGTTATTGATGATGTGACTACAAGCAATATCGCATCTAACGAGTAATCTTGATTATTAAATTTATTTTTCTTTAATTTATAATAAATAAATAGGCAACAATATTATATATTATAATAATATGGATATTATACAAGGATTAGTTCAAGCGGGGAGTACCGCCGGGAGACCTGCGTTGCGTATAGTTTCCAACAACAGAACATTTGATGTTATAAATATGGTAACAAGCAATGTAATATTCTCTATATTAAACGATGGTAGTGTAGGAGCAGGATCTACTATATATACGAACTTGATTGCTAATTATGCGGATAGTGGAAGTAGCGGAGGTAGCACAGGAGGTAGCGGTACAGGTGTTTCTAGTCAATGGACTACTGCAGGCGTTAAAATATATTACAATTTAGGTAATATCGGTATAGGTGCTACAGACCCTATCGCGCCTTTACACATATACAATGCTACGAATGCGAGGTTATTGCTTGATGCGACAACAACTGGAACTGCAACGCTTGAGTTTCGCAGAGGGATTGCTGGAGATGCGCAAAATGACTTTCGGTTCATTAATGATTCTAATGGCAGTCTTAAACTACAATGCGAGAATTCCACGCAGGTTTTTGGTAATGCCATCGCGGATTTAGCGTGGTTCTCTTCTAACGAGACGATCATTCACAAAAATACCACAATGAATGGGAGGGTTGGTGTAGGGACTGTATATCACGCTACACGAACTCTAGATGTTGTCGGTGATGCCAACGTATTTGGGACGGTTAGTGCGGGTAATTTGAATATTTCAAGTAGCAATAGCGTTACAATAACGAACACGATTACGAGCAATACGACATTGACAATAGGAAATACAAGTCTTCCTATTTTAATAACACCTGCGACAGGTTATATAACTACAACAACAACCGAAGGAACTCCGTCAGTAAAATATCAAACAGAAACTTTCACTTTCAACCAAGGTAATGTAATTGCGTATTATAAGTTTAATGATAGTAGTAGTTTGGGACTTGATAGTAATCCTTCAAGCACAAAATATAATTTAACGCCTACTATTGTGGGTGGCACAGGTGGGTATAATTCTAATATTGCTATTGAAGGTGGTTCGTTTCAAGCAACGAATGATGGAGATTATTTAGAAGGTAGTTTCCCAATTAAAACAATATATGACAATTCAACTACTGGAATATCTGTTAGTTGTTGGTTTTATAAGAAATCGGGGACAACTTATGATAATCAATATAATACTTATTTATTCACATTTTACACTAATCCAAATGATAAGGAGTTTTCTGTAGCACTCGGTCATTATGGAGGCACTCATTATATAAATTGGGCGACTACATATGTCTCATATGGAAATGAGACATATTGTAGTGCGTTTGGTCCAAGTCAAACATTAGATACTTGGTATCATTTAGTTATATCTTTAAATAAGAGTGGAATATTTAAAGCATATTTAAATGGAACAAATCTTAATTTGGTAGCAGGTTCAGGAACAGGACAAATAAAAACATCAGGTTCATCTGTATATCCTGTTCCACAATTTGCAGATGTATCTAAACTAAAAATATTTAATCCGCAATCCATGAGTTCAAAATTTAGCGGCAATATAGACGAGTTCTATGTATTCAACAATGAATTAACACAAACAGAAATTACCAATTTATATAATAAAACCTATTCATTACCAAATAACACTTGGAATATTAATTTTCCTACATCCACCCCTGTTATTATAAATAATGGTGCTTCCCAAAATGTCACGGGTAATTATACCGTAAGTGTAAGTAATAATTCTTCTGTTATTCCTGCGGGAGGACAATCGGTAACTCCTTATCCATCTACCGCGATTACAACTGTAGCAATTAAATATCCGCAATTAACATCATCAACCGCCACTATCAACCTCATACGAGGAACCGTCACTGACGCGAATCACGACTACAGGGTCGGCAACTACAATGGCGAGTTTAAGGTTATCTCTTCCGTATCCTCACAGGATACCGATTATATTAGAATCACCACAGCAGGTGCTATTACAAATCCTATGGGAACCGCCAGTTGGAATACGGGATCCGACAGAAGAATCAAAGAGAATATTGAGAGGGCGTCTTATGACAAATGTTATGAGAACATCAATAAACTTGAGCTGAACCGCTTCAATTATGTTAGCGGATTTAATACGGTGAATCGGGATAAAACGCAGTTAGGATTCATTGCTCAAGAGGTCAATGACATATTTCCCAAAGCGATATCATCGCAAGAATATTATACAAATGAATTGTGTATTCCTGACCTGCTATCCATAGATATCACACAGATAAATTATTCTTTATATGGTGCCGTAAAGAAGTTAATAAAAATAAATGAGAATTATGAAACCAAAATGGAAACCTTTGATAGGCGACTGAAAACCATAGAGACTGCTTTGAATATTGTTACTGAATCGGTTGTGCTTGCTGAACCGGTTACTAGTAATATTATAATAGAACCCGCAACGAGTAATCTAATCATAGAAACTACAGAACCGATCACAAGCAATATCATAGTAGATCCCATAGAACCGACCACAAGCAATATCATAGTAGATCCATAGAACCATCCACAAGCATCATAGTAGATCCCATAGAACCGACCACAAGCATCATAGTAGATCCCATAGAACCGACCACAAGTAATCTGACGACTGAATAAGAGTCTGTTAAATTAAGAACTAGGGTGTAGATTGTGAATACCTAATGCGGAGGGGCGATTGATAATGGCGGATGCGCTAGAGTTTGCTTAGAAAACTAATGAACTTCTTTATTTTTTGCATTTGCAAAATTTTTGCTCCTAATTACGACAGGCTCCCAATCTTGATGGAAATTATTCATATTTATTATATATATATTCATATATTCATATATAATAGATATAGATATAGATATAGATATAGATATAGATATAGATATGCCACTTAAAAAAGGAGATGTCCTCTTCAAAAAAGCCACTTAAAAAAGAAGGTGTCAAATCCTCTTCAAAAAAGCCACTTAAAAAAAGAGGTGGCACGGGCGGGACACAGAGTGCGTTAGCAGCCCTGAACCGAAAGAATGCAAAAACGTATGCCCTTGCCGAACGTTTGCAAGGTACGTCACCCCCAAAGAGTGCGTTATCCGTTATCCATGCTCGAACACCATTAGAAAACCCACCATTAGAAAAACCACAGAGTGCAAAGACGGTTAATGGAGATTCCCTTATGCGTCTTATCAAAATTCTGCATCGTACTAAAAAGTCTAAAAAGTCTAAAGAGCCCTAGGCAACACCCGCGAACGTACAGACGAAGATGTTTTTAATAAAAATACATAACCACGCCTACACACACACACCTCTTATTCATCGCGTTACACCGACCGAAAAGAAAAATGAGACAAGATTATTTATTTTTTATATATCTTAAAGCTATGTTTTAGGTAATTTGTTAAATGCTCTTTCTTTATTTTGGTAGTTATTATATCTTTTATTACTCTTTCTATATCTTCATATGTATTTGGACTTTCTTTTTTGATATAATGTTTTAATTGACTGAAAAATTCTTCTATTGCATTTGTTTCTGGATGATATGGAACACTATACAATAAATCATTATTACTTTCTTCTAAAGATTTAAAAAAGATATAAAAATATGGTGATATACGTGTATGTGAAATGTCCTAAATTCCCAAGTTCCCGTATGCTTTTAGAAAAGCATCATTATCATAGGCAAAGTTATATACGACATTTGTAATCTGTTTATTACTATTTATTTCGTGAATTCCTTTAATAATACATTCGGCGACCTCAATATGGCTGACGCTGTCGTGCTTAAAGCCGCCGCCAGATATTAGGCATATGCGAACATATTCAATCTTTGTGGTATCCGTTGTGTTAATTTTATTGTAATTGTAAATTGCGTTTGCTATATTCTTACCGACAATATACACTGCTTCTTTAAAGTTATCTGCGGTTGTACCTGCTAACCCTTTCGGTCCCACACAGTATAACATCGCTTTATTTGCTTCATTATTATAAGGTGTGGTTTTAAGAATATCTATGAAAATGTCAGCGGGATATAAGTTGTTGGACTGGAAGTCTGTGAGACGGGTCTCGCTAACATACAGATACATATCGGCAATATATGGGTTATCCGCAAATTTGCCGCCCTCTTTAAATGCGTTAAAGTGATGTAGGGTGCCCGCCTTTTTAGAATTGAAATATTCATTATTTATTTTATTTAAATATTTGGTTCTTGAATATCTATCAGGGACTAAGTCTTCTTCTTCCTTAACATTATAGCAATCCATATAGCAGGATAGATGCATCTTTGTAGATAAATCATCTAATGTCGTATCGCAATTGTCTGTTCTAATTGCGATGTTAAATGCTTTGTTTATGGCTCCGCCGCCAATATACAGTTGTTCGTCTCCAGCGTTAAGCGATGCCATAAATGTTGATGGCATGTCCTCAGCGTTTTTATAGATATGCCCGGACTTCTCATAAACTGGCGTGAAATACGATACATTGTTGTCTTCAAATGTGTATTTGAATGGTGTTGCGGTCGTCATATTTTGGGTCTATAAGTATATAAATATATGATCTAATCAATTTTTATATTATTTCTTCGTTTTCTTTTTATTCGCGGTCTTTCTATACTTTACGATGCTAATATCGCTTTCCTAGATATCTTGTTGGATTGGTGCATATTTTACATGTGCATCATTATAATTTTGTTTTGTTTTGCGTGTCGGTTGCGCGGTTAGCCTATTTACTGATATATTCTGGTCAACTTCTGTTTTAAATTTGATATTTGACGAGTGCATATTATTTATACCCCTGTTCTATAATAGTATATAGTATATTATATATATAAAAAAAGACACACCCTAGAAAATGATATAAGTATAATAACCCTATAGTATAGGCGAAGTATAAACGAGGATACTAGAACGCTTCGCTGCTTCGCTTTCTTATTCTTTGTGTCAATCTTAACATCTGCCTCTATCGCAGGAACCGTAGCAACAACCATTCCATATTCTTTTTTTATAAATATTATTATACCCACACAATAATATTTTGTAATATATTATATCATATTATATTATAATATCATTATAATAAAAATGTCGCAATGCTCTAATATGGATATTATACAGGCACTGATTGATTTAGGAAGTGTAAGTGGAACAGAATGGCATATTGGGAATAATGCCGGGACATTTGAGATTTTAAATAATTGTTCCGGCGACATATTATTTTCTATTTTAAATGATGGTACGTTAGCGACCGGTTCTAATTTCTCTACGAATCCTGAATTTCTCAACCAATATAGTAATATAACGATAGGGACACAATTTGGCAATTACACGCTTACAAGCAACTACGTATTATCCACCAGTAATATATTGGTCCGGCGTATATTACGCGAAGATATATATTCTAGTAATTACACTAAATCTACGAGTAATTACCTGATACTGAAGGCGAATGAGAATGAAGCGAACGCCAGCAATTACATTCTTAGTACGAGCAATAACCTCATCAACAAGGCTCTTGAGAATGACCGCAACGCCAGCAATTACATTATGTATTCGAGTAATAACTTGATACTTAAGGCGAATTTTAATGACACGAACTCCAGTAACTATATTCTAACCGCGAGTAATAACTTGATCAACAAGATAAGGGAGAATGATAATAATAGTAGCAATTACATATTGACCGCAAGTAATAATTTGATTAATAACACTTTGAGAACGAGTAATAACTTGATTAATAAGATGATTGAGAATGATCGCAATTCTAGTAATTATGTTTTATCTACAAGTAATATCTTAGCACAGAGAATCAATAAATATTCTGTATGGGAACCTACGACCTCTAATATATATTATTATTCTTCAGGTAATGTCGGTATTGGAACTACAACACCACAAAATAAACTTCATATATGCGATACGAGTTCAAGTAATGTAAGACTGACGATACAGAATAATTATTTGCCGATTCCAAATGAAATCGTTGTTGCGGGTGCTACATCTGCAACAATAGGAACTACAGAGCGATATATTTCATTTCCTTATACAAGTGATAGTTCTGGATTAACAGGGCAAACGCAATATACATTCACAACAACGGCAAATCTGGTTTGTGATATATTACTTATTGGTGGCGGAGGTGGTGGCGGGACTGGAGGTGGTGGTGGAGGAGGGTATGTATATATGAATAACGTTAGTATGGGCACAGGTACTTATACTGTTTGTGTTGGCAAGGGAGGATATAATCGCGGACAAAGTCCGCTTAATGGAACAAATGGATATCAATCGTCAATAAGCGGAGGAACGCTAAGTAATTTAATTGCGTATGGTGGAGGAGGTGGATGGGGACATATGGATCCCGAATCTTATAATCCTGGACAAATAGGATCGCTTGGTGGTGTAGGCGTAGATTCTCGGTTTATACAAACGGAAACCTTATTACAACAAGGTAATCGTGGTGGAAATGGTGCTGGTAGTGGAAATGGTGCTGGTGGTGGAGGTGGTGCTGGAACAGCAGGAGGTAATGCTCTTCCATTTAATACTTTGTATATAGGAGGACTAGGAGGTGATGGTAAATTAAATGATATAACAGGTGTTCCTATATATTATGCGGGTGGTGGAAACGCAGGAATGGATATATATTCGGTTATAGATACCGGTGTTCAAACTCAACCTTTAGGTGGAGGCGGTCTTGGTACGAGAACACCTTTTATAGCATTTAATACTGTTTCAGGGCACGGTGGAAACGGAACAAATGGTTTAGGAGGAGGTGCTGGCGGTGGTACTCGTGAAAGATATCCAACTAGTCAAGGTGGAGGAGGCGTTGGAGGTTCAGGTATCGTTATCGTACGATATAGGAGTTCCCCAGATACAATCACAAGTTCCATTGCTTCAGCATCCATAGAACTCGTAAGGGGTCTCCCTGCGGACTCGAATACCGATTACAAAATAGGTAACTTTAATGGTGATTTTAAGATCATGTCTTCCGCATCAAATGTGGATACGAACAGACTGCTTTTAACCTCTAACGGAACTATGACAATAAATGGAAGTATACTTCCTGCGATTAATAGTAATTATAATTTAGGTTCTTTTGCGAATAAATGGAAGGATTTATATTTATCCGGCGATAGTATATTTTTAGATAATACGGTGATCTCAAGTGATAAAAGTTCTAATATAAATATCAAGGATACATTAGGTGTTTACAAAAATGTTAATATCAATAATTTACAATTAAATAGTTCAGGTAGACAGATAATATTTGGGGTTGACACAGCAGGTAGATTGACATATACTGCTTCAAATATAACCTCGTACGCCATTAGTACCGCTAGTAATTTAATTTTGACAGTAGATAAAGGAGGAACTGGTGTTGGTACATTTGCATCAGGGCAACTATTAATAGGGAATGGGACTTCTAATGTTTATCAGAATACGAATTTAATGTGGGATACTACTGGTAATTTAGGAATTGGCACGAGTGTTCCTGTGAATAAACTTCATATATGCGAAACGAGCACAAGTAATACAAAACTGACGATACAGAATAATTATTTACCGATACCAAATGAAATAGTTGTCGCAGGAACTACATCATCAACAATTGGAACTACCGAACGATATATTTCATTTCCATATTCAGGTGTTAGTACAACAAAAGACTATACTTTCACAACCACCGAAAATATTATTTGTGATATATTAGTTATAGGAGGTGGTGGAGGAGGGGCAAACGGAGGCGGAGGTGGTGGAGGGTTTGTATATACAAGTAATGTTAATATGAATATTGGTACTTATACTATTAGTGTTGGGAAAGGAGGAAATGGTCTTACAAATGCGAGTGATAACACTAATGCGGGACAAGGCATGAGTTCATCAATAAGTGGCGGAAACATAAGCACTATAATTGCGTATGGAGGAGGTGGTGGGAGTACAAGATTCGCTCCAAGTTATACAACATTACCTATAGGGTCTTATGGAGGAAATGGTCACGATGTAGTAACAATACAAACAGCAACTTCGGCACAAGGTAATATAGGCGGGAGTGCTCTTGGTATAACATATGCTAGTGGAGGAGGGGGTGGTGGTGCTGGTGGTATAGGAGGTAATGCGATTGCTGTTTCTGGTATATTTGCTTTTACTGGAGGATGGGTATATTACAATGGTGGTATGGGCGGAGATGGTAAATTAAATGATATTACAGGAAGTGCTATATATTATGGTGGTGGTGGTACAGCTGGGGCAGCTACAGATTTAGACACTAATACAAATGTTCAAATTGCACCTTTAGGAGGTGGCGGGTTAGGTTCAAGAGCACCAAATGGGAGTGGAAGCAACGGTATAAATGGTTTAGGGGGTGGAGGAGGTGGCGGGGATGATAGAGGAACAGGTGGTGGTAATGGAGGGTCAGGTATAGTAATTATAAGATATAGGAGTGCGATTACTTCAATAATCTCCGGTCCTCTATCATCAGCATCCATAGAACTCGTAAGGGGTCTCCCTGCTGACGCGAATACAGATTACAAACTAGGGAACTTCAATGGTGATTTCAAGATTATGTCTTCGGTATCCTCAGTAGATACGAACAGACTGCTTTTAACCTCTAACGGAACTATGACAATAAATGGAAGTATAGAAGCGCCGGCATATCTATCGGGTGGTCGTAATATAGTTAGTGACTCAAGTAACTATGTTTTATCAGCGAGCAACCTCATATCGCAAAGGATCACGTATTTAACTACGGATATGATTACGGAGAATGTTAATGCTACTAAGAAGTTTATAGTTAATAATAGATATAATAATAACTTAGAACTTAATGGAACTTTAACAATTAATTCGAATTTAATAGTTAATCTAGGAAATGTAGGTATAGGAACGACGAATCCCTCTACCGATTTACATTTATACGACGAGGTTATAGGTGATACAAAAATAACGATTCAAAATAATAGTTTAGTAGGAGGATTATCTACAATTACTCCAATCGGAGGAACATTTACAGCAGGACAAATTACAGGAGCAGAAGACAAGTATGTAATATTTACATCAGAAACTGGAAGTTCTAGTTTTACAGTTCCTGCGGGTGGTTTAAATTGTGATATCTTTATGATCGGTGGCGGTGGTACTGGTGGAGGTTATGCTGGCGGTGGTGCTGGCGCTTGTATAGTAGCAATAAATCATACATTACCAGCTGGTTTATGTGTTGTAAGTGTTGCAGGCAAAAGGCTTTTTAGTAGTGAAGAAAATGGTTTTGATAGTTCAATATCAGTTGATGGAATTACAAGATATCTTGCAAAAGGAGGTGGTAGTGCTCCTAGAACCAACAGCGCAAACGGTAGGGATGGTGGTTGTGGTTCAGGAGCAACAGCAACAGAAGATAAATCTTATCGTACTGGAGGACTAGCAGTAAGTACAAATATAGTGAATGGTATTCAGAATATTGGTCCAGGTATAACATCAACATATGCGGTTTTAGGTAATCCAGGTGGGATTAATACTCTTCCTGATGCTCCGAACAATGGAAAATTAACAGCTGGTTCTGGAGGTGGCATAGGTGAACCTGGGATGTACGCCACTTTTACTGGGAATGGGGGGCGCTATGGAGGTAATGGGGCATATCAAGTATCAATTAATGGAACCACATATAATTTTAGAAATTATTTTGCGAATGGTGGTAATAATTTTGGGGTTTTTGATAATAGTTATTGGTATTATATTGGCGGTGGTGGTAGTGGTTTTAATGCTAATTCTACTTCTTATACGAATGGTTGGGCGTTAGGTGGTTTAGGTGGAGGAGGAGGGCAATTGTGGGGTAGTGGCACTTTTTACGCTGTAGCAAATACAGGAAGTGGTGGTAGCAAGGGCAATGTTCAATACACCCCCGAGACAGGGTATTATAATGATGATTACGGTGCGTCAGGCATCATAATCATAAGGTATAGAATTGTTCCAACATTACCAATCCTTGGCAATCCGTCCATAGAACTAATAAGAGGTATCGCAAGTGATTCTAATACAGATTACAAAATAGGAAATTATGGCGGAAACTTTAAAATCATGTCTTCTACGTCAAACATTGATACGAATAGGGTTCTTCTAACCTCTAACGGTGATATGACGCTTTCAGGGAGTTTAAATGCGTCATCTTTCCTATTGGGTGGTAGTAATATATTAATAAAAGTAGATGACACAAGCAATTACATTAGAAGCGCGAGCAACATCATATCACAAAGG
>Ga0114971_10000784_pt1 | contig 21467 bp, 23 predicted proteins | sample M_140625_MF_Meta_FD_87320 | JGI IMG/M metagenome (GOLD analysis project Ga0114971, IMG submission 87320) | Freshwater microbial communities from Lake Montjoie, Canada to study carbon cycling - M_140625_MF_MetaG | ecosystem: Environmental > Aquatic > Freshwater > Lake | place: Lake Montjoie...
AAAATAAATAATATTTCGAATGAAATGGAAAAAATAGTGGAAAGTATTGGAAATATGGAGCTCCTTCAAAAATTAAAACAAATCCCTGAAATGATATTGAAATTTGTCGCTACCACACAATCATTATACGTTTAAAAGATTTAAAGATAATACTATGTAATACTATATTAAATATATGAGGATTACCAAGCATATAACCTTTTTTAATTCACCTAAAATAAGATATCGCTATAATCATATAAACCGCATTATCAAAGAAGCGTGTACTTATCAATGTGAAATTGATATTTACATACATACGAATGAAAATATATTACCTCATTATTTAACTAAAAATACGAATGGTAAAATTCAAGTCATTGTTCATGATATCACGAATGGTAATCCATTATATTTAACATGGGGTTGCCGTTCCTTTTTAAAGGCACAAAAAGACGATTATGATGTTTTTATTTATATTGAGGACGACATGTTAATTCCATGGTCATCTATACAATATTGGTTACAACATAAAGATGATTTAATCAAACATCGATATAATTTAGGATTTTTAAGAATCGAAACTGATGTAAACAACAATGAATATGTAGTTGATGTTACTCGAAAGTTAAATACAAATAATACAGTTGTTATAAATGGTAAAAATTATGTTATAAATAATGTGAATCCATATGTTGCGTCTTGGATATATGATAGAAATGAATTTGATGTTTTTTTGAATTCGCCTTTTTATAATGGCAATGGAAATATTCCAAATTACGATATACAAGCAGCAAGCGCTATTGGGTTACATGGTAATGGCATGAATAGATACAAAAATACGATTATTCCATTTGATTATGATACCAAACAACTACACCCAGGTAGTAGAATATATCATATTGATAACGTTTATTTATACAAACACGATGAATGTCAATCAAGTACTATTTTATTCAAGGATATATTAGAATAGATCACGCGGAATAGACGAATTTACTAAAAAGTTATATTTTATTATATCAAAATAATATATAATCACATTAAATGAAATCAAGAAAATTTAGGAAAATGAATAAAAACAAAAGTAGAAAAAATAGAGTGACTTTTAAAAAAAGAAGCTATAAAAAAATAAATCGAACTAGAAAAGGGGGGATGTTTGGAATTCCAAAATTGTTTGGTTTTCGTGGAAATAAAGTACAACCAGAAGTACAACCAGAAGAACAAGTTGTTAATCTAGAACCTGTTATTGGTGAAAAAATAAGATTTTCACATAGACTATCTAATAAACCTAATATAATTTATTTTCCTCAAAAAAGAATAAAATCAAAACAAAATATAGATAATGAACAACGGCAAGAAAATTTTCGAAAGCAGCGTATTAAGAAAACCGTTTCATCCCCAAATAATTCGGTCGATATAGTAAATCAATCAACTACAAGTCAACAACCACCGACTATGTTACAATATATTGCAAAACCATTTCTTTCATGGTTGGATTTTTTTAAATCAGAACCCATAGATACTCAAAATAACATTAAACTATGTACACCTGAAAAAAATGGGAATAATCAAAATGAATGTACACCAGATTGTGTATATCAAGTAGCTAATTCACCTAGTACTCGAGATACTATTATTGGAGCTTCTCTACCTTATTTTTCAAACTTTATAATAGAATATCTTAATACGAAAATTAGAAAGAACCAAATCGAAAATAGTAATGATTTTTTAAAATTATATAATTCTTCGAATCAAGTAAATCAATCAAACTATTATAAGGCATTTTTGAATTATCTACAAAATGTCAAAGGTTTTCGTATTAATGGTAATGATGGAATAAATATATTAGATAAATACTTTGATGAAAGTGCGTTTAATAATACTAATAGTATAACTACCTTTAATAGAAATGATTTTTTTAATTTTGTAAGAGAAATATTACCAGAAACAGCCGCCAATGAGCTTAAATTAAAAAAACTTCGTATCGATTATACAGGTAAAGCCCTTGCGCGTAGTACTCAATTACTAGTTGAAACCAGCGGTGAAAAATATATCAGTTATTTTACAGATAATAATGTCGATCAAGATAATGGTACACTTTGTAATGAAGAAAAAAAATGGGTTTTAACTTGTATACGGAGTAGAAATAATAATTATATTTCTGTAAAAGAAAAAGGTGAATGGAAATTATATTATACACCAAATGACAAGATAATAAATGAATTAAAACAAAATAATTGGAGTAAATATAATTTAAAAAAAAAACATTGTGGTACATGTTGGATATGCCGACAATTAATATATCATTATTATATTATACCTACATATACTGGTGACCCAAATAAAATGATATATTTGAATAGTAAATGTGGTGAAGATGAACATATATTTCCGCCTACTGTTGGAGATATTATAGGAACATTGAATATGGAGGCAAAACTAGTTGAAAATGTAGTAACCGAATTTGGTACAGAAACTTTATTAGCATATGGACTTAGACCATCACATGCGTTTTGTAATCAATTGAAATCTGATTTTTTATTTATTGCGTTATTGAATATTAATACTGGTGAAGAAAGTGGTGATTTCCATGATGGTAGAATCATCAATGATACATACATAAAACAAAAATGGGAGGAAACAGTACAAAAATGGTTTAGCCAATCAAGATATAATAGTTTTGAAAATATTAAATCACTTTTTCATAATAATGCCACTGTATATGCCAATAGCACACTTCAAAATATAAAAGATTATCTAGATCTTACGATTCTTAAATGTCTTGGAACACAATTACAAATTTCGAAAATTGATATTTCACAATTGTTAAAATTAAAAATACTAATTTATATTATACAAATAGGTAAAAATATAATTGGTGAGCCATTTCTTGAGATATGGAAGAAAAATATGATAAATGAATAATTTTGCGTTTTATTGACATTTTTATGTTATGTTATTAAAGTAATATAATATGAAAATTACGGCACATATGACGTTTTTCAATTCCATACGTTTGAGGTATCGCTTTAACTATATAAATCGAATTATTAAAGAAATCTGTAATTACCCTTTTGAGACCGATTTATACATACACACAAATGAATCGTTTGATAGTAAGTTTTTAATCGAAAATAAAAAAGGAAAAACACATATAATTACACATGATTTTTCAAAAAACGATCCTTATTATTTAGCTTGGTCGTGTCGTCATTTATTAAAAGAACAAAAAAACGATTATGATATTTTTGTTTATATTGAAGATGATATGATGATACCTTGTGCGTCGTTGAATTATTGGTTAGACCATAAAGACGCATTAATACAAAATAAATATAATTTAGGTTTTGTAAGAATTGAAACTGATGTCTATGATAATGAATACTTGGCTGATTTACATGATAAGTTAAAAAGTGAAAATACTGTTGTTATTAATAATCAAAAATATGTAATAAATGATGTGAATCCATATTGCGGTTCTTGGATATATGATAAAAATGAATTCGAGATTTTCTTGAATTCCCCTTATTATCATGGTAATGGAAATATACCATATATCTATGGGATACGTGAAGGTAGCGCTATTGGTATGAACGGGTTTGGAATGAATGTATATAAAAATACGGTAATTCCCTATGATGAAAAGAATCAATTACATATTGGCTGTAAGATATATCATTTAGATAATGTTTTATTATACCGCAACGAAGGTTGTGGATCATCCACTATCTTGTTCAAAGACGCTTTACAATAATTTTCCTAGAATAATATTTTTACAAAAAAATACTATTTTTATTAGTTTTTTCGAAGATCTATATTCATAAAAATTCTAATTTTCAAACAAAAGTAAACAGAAAAAGTAAAAATGGACATTTTTGGTATGTCCATTTTTCAAATATAGAGAGATTCTGGTGAAAAACATGGTTTTTTAGGGTGTTTTACAGCATAAAGCTCTCCTGGATTTTTCCCGGAAAAACGAGTGAGAGCATAATTTTGTGAGCATAAATTTTAGTTTTTTTAAAAAAAGGGTTTAAACTTTTTTCTTTTTATAAAATATGGAAACTTTAGGAAACGATTTAGTGGCATTTAGTGGCAAAAAAGTGGCAAAAAAATATTATTGTGATGTATGTGATTATTCATGCTGTAAAAAATATAATTGGGATAAACATTTACTTACAACAAAGCATGTCATGGAAATAAATGGAAACGAATTGGAAACAAAAAGTGGCAAAAAGTGGCAAATTCAAGAATATACATGTAAATGTGGTAAGAAATATAAAAACAAAAGTGGATTATGGAAACATCATCAGAAATGTATAATTATCATGAATGACAAAAGTGATAATAATGAGGTAAATGATTGTGATTATTGTGATGTTAATGAAGATATCAATGAAGAAAAAAATACAATTCACGAAAGCCCTCAAATGGAAATATTAATTAATTTATTCCAGGAACAACTTAAAGAAAACAAAGAGTTGAAGGAGCTTATAATTGAACAGCAAAAAAAGATTTTAGAAATGGGTCCAGGAACAACAAATAATATTACAAACAATAACACTATGAATAACAAATTCAACTTGAATGTTTTCTTGAACGAGACCTGTAAAGACGCATTAAATCTAAGTGATTTCTTGGAATCACTCATTCTAACCCTAACCGACTTTGAAAATTTTGGACCTCTTGGGTATTGCGGAGGGATTAGTAACATCTTGGTCAAGGGGTTAAACAATTTAGATATAAGTAAACGCCCAATTCACTGTAGCGATCTAAAAAGGGAGGTGATTCATATTAAAAACAATGATACCTGGCATAAAGATGATGATAAACAGCAAATGATAAAAGCCATCAAGGCGATTGAACACAAAAATGTCAAGCAAATGTCTCTTTGGGCGAAAGCCAACCCGGAATACAAAGATCCGAATCATAAAAAGAGTGACCTGTATACGAAGCTGATAGACCAGAGCTTGGGAGAAACCGATAAGGATAAAGCCTTAAAAAATTATAACAAAATTATCCGTACAGTTGCCAAGGAAATCCTGGTAGATAAAAATTGAAATTACATTTTTCTCATGATAAATGTAATTTATGATTCATGCGCTATTCTTTTCCTCCCAAATAATTCTTTGATGAATTATCAGTATATTTACTACCATATCTTAATTCAATTGGTATTTCATTCAATTCTCTCTGTGCCTGTTGTTGTTGATAGTAATATGATGATGGTGGATATGGTGGAACATAAGAATGGGATGACGGATATTGGTTTCTATAACTTGTGCGATAGTATGGGTTTTCCATTTGTTGTCGCGACCATTCCATTTCTTTATTATACCGGTCAAATTCTTCAAATTCTCTTATTTTTTTGTCAAATTCATCGCGTTTTTGCTGTGCTTCCTGTTCGCGTTTTATTCTTTTTTGTTCCTCCCTTATTCTTCGATGTTCTTCGTCTTTTCGTCGTTGTTCTTCCGCGAGTTTTTCATTTATTTTTTGTTTTTTCAAATTTTCAACGCGTTGTCTTTCCTCTTGTTCTTTTAACTGTTTCATTAATAATTGTCGTTTCTTTTGTATTGTATCTAAAAACGTCTTGTCTATTTTAGAATTGCTCGTTTTTTTGAATTCGTTTTCCAATAATGTAACAAAGTCGCTTTTTTCTAAAGCATTTCTTGTATCTACATTCAAAAAATGTAAAACCGATTTTAATTCTTTGGGTGACATATCAGATGGTTTTTTACGAATGATTTCAATGCTTATAGTTATAACGGTATTTTCTGGGTCGATTTCTTTTATAGCCACCATTTTTTCTAAAATGGTCATGATGTTTTGTTGATTTTCTAAATCATACAATTTTTCAAAAGGGTTCTTGTTTTTTGGTTTTGACGAGGTAATCCCCCTTGCTTTATCATTATGTTTTCGATAAGTGCGTTTTTTTCCTTTTGTAGATTTATTCATTTTTGTTCTTCGTTTGTTTTTCTTCAGTTTCACACTGTATTTTTTCATAATGAAAACTCTTATATAATAGATAGAAAAAAACAAAAACCCCCAAGTTTTAGGTTTTTGTTTTTCTTTTTTTGTGTTTTTAGTTAAACGCATGATTTGTTTCTTTGTTAATCGTCTCTTTGATTTCACTATTTGGAACGGACAGTTCATGAATAACAGTACGACACATAAAACAAACCAGATCTTTATTTTGTTTGGTATTATTTACGATTTGAACCATACAATCACAACAACAGTGATGCTTACAATTCGTAGTGACACAATTTGTATCTTGGTGTAATTCAACGAAACAAATGGGACATTCTTGTGTTTCATTTTCGTCGATTGTCTCTACGATAACCATTTTTGCTGGAGTACGCAGTGAATGATTTTCACCCATAATTTCATTTAATGAAAATGGATATAATTGCGGATTAAATACAATATTATCAAAATATCTATCCAAATCAACATGTTCATCGACATAGTAGGCAATTTGATTTGATATCATAATACGTATTCTTTCAAAATTCAATAAATGACGACCACTATTTTCAATCACAGTATTTAATACTATACTACCATAACGTTCCCTGAAAGTTGCGGATGTCATTTGTTCAACATGAGTGTAATATATATCTTGTATCAATCGTGGATGGGATAATTGATTATTTACCAATTGCTCCATTGCGTAATCAACATAAAATTCATGTAACAATCTGAATAGGTCTTGACCAGGAAACATGATAATTTCTACTTGGGATATATCAATTCCATTTACACGACATAATATTTTTTTTTCAGGAATGGTTAGATGATTCAACCAACGACAATGAATCATTTCATCATGATTTTCCGGGTCATTCGGATTTATTTTATGATAGTCCATATTATAATTGACACTTTTCAAGTAACGAATATTAAATAAATAAATAAACATGGCACAACGCTGTAATAAATCAATATGCCCGTGTTGGCAATTCCCAGCAATATGTCCTTCTTCGCCACAAAACCCACATGATCTTTGGGTAACATTTATATGCGCAGTCTCGTCACGCATAAATAAATCCACCATTGATGGTGAACGGTTAATTTCAAATTCTACGATTTCGGTTTCTGCCATTTTGTGGCAGGGTTTCTTTAAGTTGTTTTGGTATTATATTTAATTGAATAAAATATAATATAAAGTAATTCAATTTTTTTTGTTTTTTATATTTTGAGTTAAATATTTATAATATAATATGAATTTGGCAATGTCGTTAATGGCACATCATATATCATACTTGTCCAAAAAACAAAATTAGATGTCCAGTCATATACAGAAAATGTGGTAATAGATTTGGCATTTTTTATCAGAAAAAAATCAATCATAATATCTAAAAAATTTTCGTCTGTTTTTTGACTATTATCAACCATAAATGAATTAGAATGTACCGGTTTGTTCAAGAAAACCTTGATATCACTTTTAATACTGGCAATAGTTTCTTTGAATTCAAGTGAATCAGATATTAAGACGGAATTTTCTTTTTTATAATTTAATAAATGGCTTACACAAAAAGAAAGATTTCTTACACATTGACCTTCATTTAAAACCTTGTCTCCTAAACGATAATGGAATAAATGATAATCGTTACCCAGTTTTTCACAGCGTTCATTGAAATATCTTTCAAATTCTGGAGTAAAGGTGAATACTTCCCTCATGAAATGAATCATATCTTGTTTTTTTTCTTCGTCGTCAAATAAGTGTAATACAGGATAATGATTCGTATTAAATGCTATTATATTATGACCTTTATCAAACTCATTTTGAATAATATCTCTGATATGAAGTAAATTATTTTGATCATTGCCATATAATTTAAAAATAGTATAATGTTCATACATAATTGGACAGTGATCTTTGAAAAATTTACCAGCAAAATAACCCTTCATATCCACCAATAATTTAAAACCTAGCATTTGTTGGATTTGTTTAACTGAAATCAATCCTCTGACCATATCGCCAAATCCGTTTTTATGTGTATGTTCAGCATTGTAATCTGTGAATTTATATACTAACACCACCATATAATAATAGTAAAAAAGATTCTTTTATATCATTTACAACGTATTTACACTAGATTTTAGATAATAAGTTGTAATCGAATCTTTTTTTTGAATTTTTCTTCATCGTTGAATAAATACAGCTTATAATTCATTGGTCTGTATAATAAATTTTCTTCATTGCTAAAAATTCTACTGGTAATATTCATATCTTTTAAATATACTAAATATTCATATTTATTTTCAACGTTTTCATAAGTAAGTTCTTTTTTAGAAAACGCGTATCCTTTATGTATTTGATCCATTAATTCCGGTTTTGTGTCACACACATAAAGCAAATTACAATCCGCGTGAATTTTTTTGATAGATTTCGTGTCTTTATTAATATTTTCTATTTTTAAACACCATTTTTCATAAAATGTATATGCCACTGGCGACAATTCTAATAATCCCATATTTTGCTGTATTTGTATCATATTCAGTAAATCGACTAGTCTTCTAATTGGCGAAGTTATATGAACATAGGCATCCATATTCATCATTTCATGTGCTATCATATCAGCAGAATCTCCTGATTTTTTGATATCCACATATTTTCCTGAATAACTTTTTATCATTGTGATAACATTCAATACACCTGATGGTAGAGGAGGTAACTTTTCATCATCGCTAGTTTTTTTACTTACTGCCCTAAATATTCCATTTTTTTTATCAAGTAATTCCTTGGCACAATGGTAATTCATAAATATCATCAAATATTGTACTAAATCATGGCTGTCGCCAATATTTTCCATATAGGCATACTTTTTGATCTTTGACAAACCGTCCTTTACCACACCATACAACATTTTGTAATTTTCGTCTTTTAATAATCCATCTGCCTCATAGACATAATTTTTATACAAACGCACTTTGGTGTTCAAATATTTGATTTCTCGAATTTCAAAGGTCGTATTTGATATATATATATCCATAGTGAAAGCATAACGCGTATATTTTGATAACAAACTACATAATTTATCTGATAATATGGTTGGTAACATGGTTCTTTTTTTATCAGGTAAATAAATCGTTGAAACCCGATTCGTCAAATGTTCCCATAATTTCAACACGTCCAACCAAATGGTTACATTCGAAATATAAATACTTACCATTGTAATATCATCGCCCACCTGGCGCACGCTAAAAGCATCATCAAAATCAACACTGCCATCCGGGTCAATGGAAAACACACGCCACGCTGTGCGATCTTCGATACTAGGGTATTTTTGGTCGATGATTTCATAAATTTCTACATCACCGTCACCAATTATATTCAAAGAATTCATTGTTGTCTTTGTTAATTTTTGTAAGCTAGTATTGACATTTTTACAATATAATTGGTATTCATAAAAATTCGCCAACTCGTCAATGGGTCCAATCACTTGATGAATCACCCCTAGTGGATGTTTTTGCGTCCATTCACTGAAACAAAATGTCACGTAAATGTTCATAAATACTTTGGAAAATCCCATATTTTTCATTTCATAGGGAACCAAGAATGATGGTATTTTGGGGTCATCCGGAATACATTTATACAACAATTTCCCATTCGTATGACGTCCATAGGTTTTGTTATATTTCAACACCAGCACTCCCGGAATGACCATTTTTTTTACAGGAGATTCGACAATTTCGACCACGTTTTTATTCAAAATAAAGACATCGTCATGAAACATTTTGTTTTCCACTGGAGATACCGTTCCGGTTGTATCGGTACATAAATTACCCCCGGTTTTCGTATGGACGGACCATTCCAAATATTGACGATCTTTGATTTGGATTTTATATAATGTCATTTATATTTTGATATAAGATTATAATACTTTTATAAATGATATTATACATGATTTTATAAATCAATTTTATTTTCTGATGGTGTTTCACATGAGTTTTCAGTTGTTGTTTCTTTTTCCGCGACGGTAGATTCTGTTGTATGCGCAAGTTTATTTATATCGACCTTCTTAATGGTTTCAACCTTAGTGTTTTGATTTTGTAATCCGTGCATAATAATATATGGACTAATTGCTAAATTATTCATATACGTCCTGTAATGAAAACAAGAAACAGTCGTATCTTTAGTAAATTTAATAGAATACCACCAGTATGCTGGTATATGAATCACTTTTCCCTTTTCAATAAATACATCTAAACATTTCATCTTGTCAAAATCCGCCATATATTTCGCCTGGACTTTCCAAGGATTCACGGGTGTCCTGAATTCAAAATTCGTATAATCATATACCGGATATAAATATTTTGAGCTCGACGGAGGCGCCAATTTAATATGAACACTACCTTGTGTTACCAGGAAAAAATTTCGATAGTTGATTTCATATCGAAATGGAGTCGTAGTGTTTTCAGACGCCATCATGATATCATAATTATAATTTGATAACATAGGTGGTCGCAAAAATTGATCATTGTACTGTAAATTTTTTACTACACCGGTTTCTTGTAAAAATTCACTGTTGTTTTCAGAAAAATAACTCGATGTTTTGTCTTCATTCAATAATTTGGAGACAGAATGTAATGCTAAAGGCATATATATTTCACTATTGTAATCGGCATCGTTTATATTACGGACCTTCATTTCAAAAGCATGATAATGATTCAACAAAAAATCTTTATTGGTTGTTTCTATAATTTTCTGACTTTCTTCAAAATCAAATATCACTGGTTGTCGAATATCACATATTTCTTCTAATTTATCTTTTGAAGGATCGTCTATTTCATATACTTCTAAATCATTACTGGTTTTTAAATGAAACTGAACATGTAAATATATGAATAAAACAATACAAAATATAAAAAAGGCAAAAAGTATTTTCATTTATACTAATAAAAAAAAATATTTATATATTGATTTTTTTACTCATTGTTTTTCATTTATTGTTTTTCATTTATTATTTTTTATTTTTTAATACTAATGGAACGGTAACTCCAACGATTAATGCGACGAGTAATCCTCCACCGAATAACAAGTATTTTTCATTTGATGATTTTTTTGGGGCTCTAACAACATCACCGCCAGATGTTAGAATAACATCCCCAGATTCAACTGGATCATAGGTTGTTTGATAAACCATTCTATTCATTCCTCCATATTTCATGCGTCTAGATTGTTTTTTTCCTATACCCTTGCTGAATTTTCTCCTTGTCGCCATATTATATACTACACAGAAAATATTCTAATCGTCACTCTTTGGCGCTAAATAAAAAACACAATGACTATCCTCCCCTAAATCATATTTGATCTTCATCGGGAAATTATTTCCAAAAGAAAATCCAATTTCACTAGATAATTTCGTATGAATACACATCTTTTGTAAATAAGTCAATCCAAAAAATAAATTCAATTCTTCGTTATCTTCGGCAATCGAATATTCTGTCAAATCATCAACCGAAATATTTACTTTCATTTCACCATTCAATCCACTAGATATTAATGCTACATTTTCCTCATTACATTTAATATTCATAATATCACCAAAACTGGTAAGCTGTGTCATAATTTCATTTAATTTTTTTGAATTCATACTAAATTCTGCTTCATAATCCACCTCTGGGATTTCAAAATAATCACTTTCAATATCCAATAAGGTCATGTTAAATATCTTGTCAAATTCGCCTTTTTTATTCTTATCATGAATCCACTGTATTTGAATGTGTTCCGGATCATTTTCATATTCCAAAACCAAGACATGATTTTCTGAACACATTGACATGACCGTGAAAAATATATTGGTGTCTATACATATACACTCACTATCTCCCTTTTTTTTTTCATAACTGGTAAACCAACCAGTCATTATTTTAATATCAAACAAACAAATGTGCGATTTATCCATACCCTGGATATACATATGGTCTTCTTTAAACGCAATTCTTAATGCGTTTGTGCTGTTTTTAAGAAGCTGAAATAATGATACGAATAATTCTTTTTTATGTTTTTCTTCAATGGTAACTTTCATTTCAAAATATAATAATAAATATATAATAGTATATTGATATATATTTATACCCTTTCTTTATTTATTATATCATTCTTCACAATACAATAAAAATTATACAAAAATTCATTACAACATCAACATGGCAATACTATGCGGATCCAATGCAACAGAAACATTACCATTTTCAACAAAATCCCATGGTATTTCACCCGACTCCCAATCACCTTCTTCACATTCGCGTGTTATTTTTGGGAATATCATTAATTTTGGTCGTATTTGTTGAGGTCTCAATAATGCGTCAATTATTTTTTTTAATTTAGTAGTTCCACCATTTTCATTATTATTTGAACCCTGTTCTCCACTATTACAACAAGAATCAATATCGCTATTTATTTTCATATTTCTAAAAAAATGAAAATTCCTTAATGGTTGTGTTGTCAATAAAAATGAAGCGAATAAAAGAAACGCGATGTTCATTTCTTATATATTTGTATATAATATATAAATAAATAATCTTTATATTCTAATCTAAATCCTAATCTAAATCAACTATCTGTATTTTTTGTAACGTCGCCTTATCAATAAAAACAGAAAGAATACTAAATAACTTTGAAAAAATAAATGGCGCATTATATACAAAACATTTATCTAATTTATTGGGAAAACTTTCCTTCATAATCAGTGATATGTTTTTTATAAACAAATAGTACTTGTCAATATCCATCATAGTTAAATGATTTGAATTGATATGAAGAATAAAATTTTTATGATAGTTCAATGTTTCTTTAAATACATTCATTATATATTCTATTAAAGATTCATTGGTATAAATACCGTTTTTTATGATCCATTTCAAATAAGAATAATTAATGACAATATGGTTTTCTTTATAAACAAAACATGTCTTTTTCAAGAAATCCTCGTAATCATTCATTCTATTATGTAATACCGTTGATTTTATATTTTTATAATCATTTTTGGAAAAATATTGGTTTAGTTCTTTTTGTTGATTTATATGAACCATGTTTTCCAATTCCATTATTTATTATATTATATAAATAGTTACTAAATATTTATATAATTTTTATTATAATTTACAATAAATTTGTACAATAAAAATTACAACATGGCAGATGCCCCTTCTTGTTCCACCCCGGATTCTTCATTCATAAGTTCTTGTTTCACCAATTCTTTCAAGTTGGTTGATTGAATTGTATCTTTCACTTCATCTACAATTTCAACACCTTCGTGCTGATCCTCCATTTCCTCCACATTATCACCATCTAAAATCCGAATTCCGCCGTCCATATTCATATTGAAACCAGAATTATGTAAAGACATCATAAAAGCATTGTTTAATGCCGCGGATGTTTTATCTTCTGTATCAAAAACAATATCCGCTAACTTTTGATTGGTCTCCATAGTAAAACTCTGTAATTTTAATAATAAATCCTTCACAGAAGATAATTCACTCTTTACATATTGAATACTTTCCTCCATTGGTTTTAATTTTTCTTCTGCTACATCATTTACAATGGTTGTTTCCACGGGTGTTGTAGTCGCAACTACAGATGCTTGTTGTTGTCTTTCTATCAACATTTTTTGATTCTTTTCCAACACGCTTAGACGTTGCTCTAATTGGGGATTTCCAACAGCTTGTCCACCAACATTTCGCCCTTTTTCTAATGCGTCTAGTCTAGATACAATACTGTTAAATACTTCTTCATCAACCATACGAGCATTTTCATCATAATTCAATTGAATATTTCCACTATTAGACCCAGCATTTGGGTCATAATTGGATACAATATTCTCAACACGCCCTAAACGTAACGTAATCAAGGCAATCGCATCCGAAATGGATAATTTGGGATTCATTGGAGGTTGTGGTGCTTCTTGTTGTTGTTGTACGAATCTTGTTTTTGAACCACTACTGTTATATGATGATTGCGGTTGTGTCTGTTGTGTATCACCAGCGCGTCTTTGTCTCGCCGCTGCATTTGCTCTACTTGAACTCATATGATATAGTTTATATGTTCTTTGTTTTTAACTCGTTTATTGAATATATATATTATGCGATCATATTGAATTTTATCGCTTCGTGATGTTGATAATGTTGAAGCTCAAAATCATCCAGGGTATAATCATTTATATTCTCCCTCACTTGCCGAATGGAAACCGTGGGAAAAGGATAAGGTTTCCTGGTAATTTGTTCTCGTAAACCTTCAATATGTTCCTCATAAATATGACAATTTCCCTTGAAATATACAAACTCGTGTGCCTCTAGACCGCAATGTTTGGCGAGCAAATGAGTAAGAAAACTGTACGACGCAATATTAAAACTCGTTCCTAGCGCCTCATCATTACTGCGCTGGTATAACGCACAAGACAACTTGTCACCCCCATGGACATTGAACTGGCACAAAATATGACACGGTGGTAATGCCATTTCATCCAACTGACAGGGGTTCCATGCGGTCATGACCAGACGACGCGAATTGCGTTTCACAGGATCTTTCAGTTGATCGATAATGTACTGTAATTGATCAATGCCATGACCCGAGTAATCCGTGTCGCAATCACGATATGCAGCATTAAAGTGACGCCATTGAAATCCATAAATCGGACCGAGGTCTCCCGCTTCTCTCTCTGTCAATCCCCGATCATCCAAAAAATTCCGTGTCGAATTCGCATCCCAAATATGAACCCCTTGCGCATTCAAAACGTGATTACTGGTATTGCCGCTAATGAACCATAATAATTCCTTTAAACAAGTTTTCCAGGCTAATTTTTTAGTGGTTAAAATAGGTATTTTTCCATCTTGTAGAGAGAAACGCATACAATTCCCAAAAATAGATTTGGTTGTACCATTACGCCCCACCTCGGTCGTCCCGTGTTCAAGTATTTGTTGAATTAAATCCAAATATTGGGTTTCTTCCTTGTTTTCATTTAGCGGATTTTCTCTCGTCGTCATTTAAAATAATTAAGAAAATACTTTTAAATATTAAGTCATAAATATTCATTTTATATTTTATATTTTATTTTTATTTCTTATTATAAAATATGGAAAGTTTAGATGAAACAGGAAAATCCATATCTTCAAAAATGGGATTTTTTAAATATGTATTTAACTTTGATGAAGATTCCAAGAATGACATTATGAATATAATTCAATACGCATTATTAGCAGTGATTCCAGTTGTTGTATTAAATAAAACCATGCAAAAATTTGTCCCAGAAGCAGATGAAGAAAAGGGAAGTTTTGAAATTTTAGCAGAAGTCGTGATTCAAATTATTTTCATGTTTTTGGGTTTATTAATTATTCACCGAATGATTTGCTACATCCCAAGATACAGTGGAACCAAATACCCTGATTTCAATATCAACTGTATTATTCTTTCTGTTTTAGTCATTGTTTTGAGTTTACAAACCAAGTTGGGAGAGAAAGTAAGTATTTTAGTTGATCGGGTCAGTGAATTATGGGAAGGCAAAAAGGAAGAGGATCCAAAAAAAGGTAAAGGAAAGAAAAACGGAGTAAAAGTATCTCAACCAATATCACAGGGACAAAGCGCCATGACTCAATCCTTGTATGCGGGTAGTACAAATATGGGTGCCTCAAGTGATGGCACATCTATAAGCAGTTTGCCAACCATGCCAACCGCACAACAGCAATTACCGGATTACAATGCCATGCATCGCAGCGAATTCAACCCAATGCCTGGTGCGGCGACTCCTGGAATGGATAACGGTGGAATGATTCTTGCTGCCAACGAGGTTTTAGGAGGTAGTGCTTTTGGTGCGAATTTTTAAACCGAATATTTGTTATTTTTTATATAATATAATTCAAAAATTATATAAAATTATATCTATTTAGTATATTATAATATATGACAACGGCATATACCGATGTTTTAACCACTGAAGAAATCGCAGTTATTACTTCACTTGAATCAGTGATTAGTGCCGAAGAAAAAATATTAAATACAACATCTTCCAGTGTAAAATTCACTGCTGTATTACCAGATTCCATCAAAGATATTTTAAAAACCAAACTTGCTCTAGATTTATTTAGCATTACAGATGTTCCAATGAGATTTATTAAGGGAGATAGTAGTGCGCACGTAGATCAAGGTCAATCTGCTTTTGAAAACACGTATATCATTTATTTAACCGATAGTGAAGGCGAATTTATTATTGGAGATGAAACTTTTGAAATCAAAAAAGGTTCAGCATATGTATTCCCTGAAGGGTTGTCACACGAAACCAAGGGAACCAATGACACGGTGCGTTTAGCGATCGGTCCCATGAGTGAAACTGGATTTCCAGTTGGAACTTCTTATACGTTTTATTATTTAACATATCAAGATGCGGTGGATCAAACGAACTATATCTATTCTATCGATTCTTACACAATTCCAGATTCTACACTGACCATGTCTTACGCTACATGGAAAATTGCGCCGAATAGTAGTGGGACATCACCACAAAATGTTGTTTATAAACCAGGAGATACATTAATTAGCACCGGACTTTATTATTTATACTATTCCGTCCCATGTTTTTTGGAAGGTAGTTCCATTCTTTGTTTGGTAGATAATGAAGAAAAATATGTCCCTATTCAGGATATGCGAAAGGGAACACTGGTAAAGACCTTGGAACACGGATATAGAAAACTTGAATTAATTGGAAGAAAAAAATTTATTAATTCCGGTTCCAAGGAACGTGGCGAACAACAATTGTATGTCTGTTCAAAAGAAAAATACCCCGAATTGACCGAAGATTTAGTATTAACAGGTGATCATTCTATTCTAGTTAAATCCATCACAGACGAACAAAGAAAACGAATGACTGAAATTTTGGGAGAAATATTTGTTACTGAAAACAATTACCGTTTATTAACCTTTTTAGATGACCGCGCTGAACCATGGAGTTCAAAGGGCGAACATATGATTTGGCATTTTGCTTTAGAAAGCGATAATATTTATGTGAATTTCGGCGTTTACGCAAATGGTGGATTAAAAGTGGAATCCTCGCCAATTCGTTTTATTCGCGACAAGGCATTCATGGAATTGATTGAATAAAAATAATGGGGATATAAATATATATCAAGATAGTATAAACATATAATATACATATATTATATATTTTGCTTGATAAAATGGACATTGACAAATTATTAAAAGCACTCGACAATGAAGACAATTCCAAGTTATTGAATTTGACCAATAAAAAATTAAAAGAAATGAAATTTGAGATATTGAAGGAATTAGATTTGACACACAATGAACTCGTTGAATACATGACCAAATTGAAAGATTATCAATACATCGACGAAATAAATGAAATACGGTATGGCAGATTTATTCGTTGGATACCGCTGAAAGACCCGGAAAATATACATTTAGCAACAGGTGGTGTCGTGTGTGAAATAAAAGTGCTCGACACGGGTGTTTCCATTATTTGTAAAAATTTCGCCAAAAAACATTACCATTTGATATTTGACGAATGCCTGATATTTCAAAAATTGTCAGACCAGGAACAAGTATTGTTGTCCGCGTTGGATCATTTAGATTCCCCGAATGAAAAAGTGTAAAAATATTTTCACCGGTGTATATATACATATATATGACTACAAATACAAATACAAAGATAAATTTATGTAAATACAAGAACATGTTTGGCGAACCCGGCAAAGGCACCCATTCATATCGTTTTTGGAATATTGCCGTCGTAGATACACTATTGACCATCTTGGCAGGGCTCATCCTATCTTGGATCACGGGTATGAGCCGAGTTCATTCCATCATAACAATGTTTGTTTTAGGAATTATTGCCCATCGTTTGTTTTGTGTAAGAACCACGGTAGATAAATTATTATTTCCCAAAGGTTGAAAAATAAGAATATTATTTTACTTTTGTAATATTTCTAATAATGCTTCTTTGTTTATATTTTCATAATCAAATAAATATGGTTTCAACCAGACTCCCGACTTCTCGCTATATGGATTTACTCGTAACATTTTTTTTAATGTATTTTTATTATCAATGAAACCCTTTTCAATAAATACTTCTTCAGGTATAACATAAAAATATTTATGATTATCACAATTTAACCAATATATATCATTATCACCTTTATTATATTGTATTTGACATCTTTTATTGTTTTTTCCACCATTATTTTTAACAAGTGTAAATATAAAATTACCTTTACGAATTGAGCATATACCACCTACTTTTTCTTGTACTTTTTTATCTCCTATTTTGAAGTCATAAACTAATCCTTCCATATTATTATTATCAAACTGAATAAAATGAAGTTTATTTTCCCTGAAAACACGATATTCCTTTTCACGCTCTTGGTAAATAGATATTGGTGTGTCTAGAGTTTCATATTTTGATTTATTTAATGTATTGTAAATATTAGTGATTTTTTCAAAACAATTTTCATGTGTTATTTCATATTCATTATATTTAGATTTTTTGAGACCGATTGTTAGTTTTACTTGTCCTTTTACTAATTCATACGGTATTCCCCACATTTTCTTATTTTCTTCACAAATACATAAAATAAGAATATTTGAATAATCTTTATTGTCCAAATGAAATCCATAATCTCTTGTAGGTTTTTTACAACTTTTTACTTGTATTCCTATCCATTCGTCGTTATGATTATTTATGGGTTTTAAAATAATATCTGCTTTACAACCATCAAATGCTTTTTTTATAATAAAATTTTCCTTGAATAAATCTATAATATATTCAATACAATACAATTCTTGTCTAAGATGTTGTAATTTATCATCTTTTAATTTTTCTTTGATGTTTTTTGTATTTCTTATATTTATACATTTTGGACATAATACACCCGTTTTTCTAGATAAAAATACATGAAAAAATACAATATGCTCGTGACCACAAGATGCTGTGTATCTATATTTTGGACTACTCTTACAAATGTTTTTGTATTCTTCTTCACTTGTTAATAGCTGACAATTTTCTTTTTCAAAACATTGGACAATATCATGATATGTTCTTTTTGACATTCTATATTATATTTAAAGATTATAATTTTTAAGTCTTTTGACGCAATATTTCTAAATTATATGTTCCTTTATTTTTTCTTTTTTTCTCAAATAATAATTTTTATTATATTCTTTTTTTTTATCTGGGGGTATTGTCCTATCTTTTGTTTTAAGTTGTATTTCTTCCTTATGATTTTCATAATATACTTTACTTCTTTTAGGTGCTGTATATTTTTTTAAATGTTCTTTTGTTTCGATTAATTCTTTTTCCAATATAGCATTTTTTTCTTCTAATTGTATTATTTTACTTAGTAAATCTTCCATATATCATGTATTTACATATTATTTTTATATACTTTATCTTTTATCTTTTACATAAAAAATAAAATTTACGCCCCGTGTAGGGATCGAACCTACGACCTTTTTGTTTTACCGAACGGCTCACGCTATTCAACAGCAAAATGCTACTTACCACTGAGCTAACAGAGCACACGGGTTCTTCACCCGTAATATAAATCATAGGAAATTCTTTATATTGTTTTTTTGTAAAATTATTTTTCGTTTTGCGGGTTTTATTTGAATATACATGGATTCGCAGACAACCAGCGCCAGTCAAGTTTGTCGACGAAATGTCTCGTCGTGTCATCATACATCATTTTTGCCAACAATTTACCCGCTTTTGGATTTTTACATAACCATCGCAAATCAATTTTGTCCGGGTTTTCCTCTAATAATTTAATCGCACTCGGATTCGCCGACAAATAGGTCCAGTCTATTTTGTCTGGATTTTTTTCTAATAACTCCAACGCTTTTGGGTTTGGGTTTTTACACAAGGATGCCCAAACAATTTTGTCCGGTTTTTCCTCTAATAATTCAACTGCTTTTGGATTCGCATTTTCGGATAACCAACACAACGAATATGGGTCGTTTATATATTTTATATCTTCTTTAATGATTTCTAACGCGGCATCACTTGTGTTCTTGGTCAAATGCGCAAGAACGATTTGGTTGTTTTCTTTTACAAAATCAGTCGCTGCCGGGTTTTCACACATTTCGTGCCAAAAGTATTCCTCTGGAGAATCTTCTTGGTACATATCATCTGGTTGATAGGGTTGGTCACCATACAAATTCTTTTTGTCATCCGGATTATAATCCTTGTCATCTTCATGCGGGTCATAATCTTGCTCTTGTCTATAAAAGCAAACATTTACCGGATTTTCCTTTAAAAAGGCAATCGCATCGGGATTTTTATTTTTCGACAAATTTTGCCAATGTAATACACAATAAGGGTCTATTCTTTTACCCTTGTTGTATTTTTCCATATTCATTCGGTGTCGCTCTTTGATTAAACGAATTGCCTCTGGGTGTGGATTTAAACATATTTGTTGCCAATCAATCAAGCCAGATGGATGATATTCGGTAATACCGTAATCATATACAAACAAATCAATCGCTACCGGATTTGCGCTTAGCACTTTCCAATCAATCATCGCAGGATTGCGCTTTAAATAATCGACTAATTTTGGGTTTGGATTCATTGCCAAACATTCAGGAACAATATTTTGTTTATCATTATTTATCCAACCTACGAATGACATATTTTATTTATAACAGGGTTTTATAAGTGTGTTGAAATAAAATACTTATAAAAAGAAGAATCAATTTTTTTATTTGATTATGTATATGAGTACATTTATCGATAATATAGAGGAAGAAGATGATAATCAAGTTACGAAGAAAATGAAGATTGATACGGATACACCTGAACAACCAGAACAACCAAGTAACCCATTTATGGGTCTTTCTTTAAAGCATCCTGATGAAATTGTTGAGGAAAACTTACTTTCATATAAGCCTCGGCATGAAATTGGCGAAAAGTTCATCATGAATGATACAGAATTCATCATTAGACAAATTATCATGGATTATGATAAAAATAAAGGAATACAACTATATAAATATGTATTCGTGCCTTCTAGAGGTCAATCATACCACAACTATAAGGATACCGCATATGATATTGATAGAATGATTGATATGAAAGAAATGAGAGAAAGAAAAGGACAGCCTTTAGGGGGAAAACATAAATCGCGTAGGCGCCGTCGTCATAGGAAATCTAGGAAATCCAAGAAATCCAAGAAATCTAGGAAATAAGGGTCAGTCTCATTTTTTACGCCTGTGACGCGTAGTGCTTTTTTTTCGGCTTACTTGACAGTCTCGGAATAATCCTGGTATGAACTTGCCGAGCCGTATCATTTCCATCTCTGTTTTTTTAAGAGATTTCTTTATAGTGCGAACGAGTTTATTGCCACGATAATGAGAGACCTTTTTGTGCCCTTTGCCGTTTTTGATGGAAACATGGCGAACCGTTTTTTTGCCACCATGCTGATGTTTCTGGGTGGATGTAAAATGGAATTTCTTTTGTTTTTTGTTGCGACGACGC
>Ga0114971_10000785_pt1 | contig 21467 bp, 15 predicted proteins | sample M_140625_MF_Meta_FD_87320 | JGI IMG/M metagenome (GOLD analysis project Ga0114971, IMG submission 87320) | Freshwater microbial communities from Lake Montjoie, Canada to study carbon cycling - M_140625_MF_MetaG | ecosystem: Environmental > Aquatic > Freshwater > Lake | place: Lake Montjoie...
AAGCGGGCAAGTGTGCTGATGTGGGGGGCGCGGGGGGACGGGAAGACGGACGACGCTCCAGCGATCCAGAGGGCGCTTGATTTTGTGAGTAAGGCGGGATTTACCTTGTTGGAGTTCCCCCCCGCCACTTATGCGTTGAATCGGTGGATCGAGCCCGCGGGAAATGCGGCTTGGAGATATACGCACTTGGCGTTGGGCAGGCAGGCGGGGCCGCCGATGCAGTTAACCATGAGAGGACCTGGGGCAACCTTACTGAGCGTGGCAAACGGACCTGAGGTTAATTCGAGCAGAAATACTATTTTGCAAATATACGAGAACATAAAGGAGTTCAGGGCCGAAGGCCTGACCTTTGAACGCAGAATGGAACCAGGAACGCAGGAGTTTAGGCAAGGGGTGAATGTGACCGATAACACGGGGCAGGGGAATCTGCTCCAGGAGATTCCGACTAATTTGATCGGGTTTTATGACTGCACGTTTATCGATTGTCACAGGGCTCTAACGGTGGGGCGGGGACTTTTGCATCAGGGTATTGATCAGCTTGATGTGGTGGGGTGCCGCTTTCTTTATCCGCGAGCATCGAATTCTACGAGCAAGGATGGAGGGGGTCAGGTGGCATTGGCGGGTTGCGACGTGGAGAACCTGAATTGTATCAACAGCTACGCAGAGGGGTGCGACGAGAGTGGGGTGAATTCTCCCAATGGGCTACCAAAGGACGGGTTCTGGTTTGGAACGGGAAGGCGGACGCTGATTGATGGCTGTACGCTGAAACGTTTCTGGGTGGAAGGAATTTATGTTTTAAATCTTGAGCCAGGCATTCATGTGGAGAAAGTCGTAATCCCAGAAGTAGGTGGGGCGGTGGAGATTCCGGTTGCGGGAGGAACTACACCAAAGCTAGTGGAACTCTTTCCTTTAGGCACGGCGGTTTATCTAAGTAAGGGAAATGGATATTACGTGGTTGAAAAGGTGGGGAGCTTTAGCTTTACCTTGCGAAGGTTGGCTCAACCTTCGCCAATGGTCCCAGGACCGAAGGGAGGGGAAGAAGTGAAGGGGAGTTTCTGCAAAAAAACAAAAACAACGGATGATATATCTACTAAAATTATGGGATGTACCTTTGAAGGAGGAGCGATCCGCGGTATGCCAACAGACAGAGATGGTCTTGATCCAGCGGTGCGAGTCGATGTAGGAGAGTTAATTCTTGATGGCAATACTTTTTCGAATGCGCAAAAGACATTGCTTTTATTTCAAGATGAAGCGAATCCAAATAGCCAAAAAGGATCAATCTTAGCCAATAATAAGTTTGTAGACTCAGGGAAGGCAAGGGGTGAGAACAAGCAGGTGTCCATTGTTGATGTTAATATAATTGGAGGCATGATCGTAGCGAACAGCTTCATCATTAAAAAACCAGCCCAAATGCCGGAGTTTAAATGTCTAGAGGTTGGATTCGGTTCTGGCGGAGTGACGGTGGTGAGAGGTAATACTTTTAGAGTTGAGGAAAGGGTTGAGGCTTCAAGGATCCTTGCGATATGGATGGACTGTAAGCAGGGAAAAATGGTAGCGGATGGAAATGTGTTTGATGGGGTGGATGCTGGAGCGGCGGATGATCCGTCAGCCAATTTTGAGGGGAAAAATATAAAAATGCCGTAGGAAGAGGAAAAGTGAGAAAGTGTGAATGTAAGAATGTACGAAGGTGAGAATGAGAAGGCGGGGAGGCGGGAAAGAGTGAAACCTCGATATGATTCCGGGACAGGCCCCGGCGCGGGTACGGGGCAGGGTGTGAAGGTTCGAATGTGGGGAAGAAGTCTTATTATGAATTAAGCTTGAGGGGAGATCGTTGCGGGGGGATAGGGCACGAGGGTTGGTTCGAAAGGAGGTGGGATTCTTAGAGCGGCACGGCGCAAGGTTTCGGCACGATAAATAAGTGCGGTGATGGGACAGACTTGGATTAGAAATAAGGTGTAGTCGCCAAAAAGGAAAGCAAACGCGAATAGCTGCGAAAGAAGCAATGCAAAAGCCCAAACCTGAATCGGAGTTATTTCCTTAGGAGGAGTATTTAAGATGCTACGCCAAGCATAGAAAATGAAGCCGAAGCAGAAGGCGCAGAAGAAAAAGGCACCCAAGGAGCCAGAGACTAGCAGAGCGTGGATAAGGCCTTCGTGGGGCTGGCGCTGCTCAATAAAGCTACGTACATCCGCATACTCATCCCCAGCTGCAGCACGCTGTTGGATAACGGCTTGATACACGTCTGTTGCTGTTTTTGCCAGATTCGAGTCGTAATGATAACCCTGTCCGATGAGAGGGGCTTTTTCAAAGTACTCGCTATAAAAAAGAGCTTTCATTTTTTCGCGCCACTTGCTCGAGTCGCTTGCCTCCAGGGCTGCTTTGGTATCCCACTGGCCAGGAAGGAATGATAATCCACGTTGAAGTGCGAGTGGATAGTTAAAAACAGTGCCCTGGGTGAAGGCGATGGCTAGACCTGCAACAACCGGAAGGGGGATAAGAAGGAAAGCAGAGGAGCGAAGGTTGGAATAGAGGGCCGCGAAAAAGCCGACTGCGTAACTTACAACCGTCCCGCGAAATCCACTGGCGGCACACAAAATACCACCGATAAGAATTGTGGGTAAGGCCCACAACCGATTTGGGTAAAGCCATGTTCTCGGAGAAATGTAGCAAAGAGTAACAATCCCAACGGCCTTGCCGACTGACGCCAATTGGGCAATGCGGGTCACTCCTCCTTCTCCGAAAAAGTTTCCTTTCAAAGATGAGCCGTATTCCGATAGGTTAATGCCACTGTAGAATCGGAAGATATAGGGGGCAGTTGCGGGAACAAAAGTTGAAATTGTTCCAGGAACAATATCGACAAAGGAGCCCAAAAAATAGAGAAGAGGGATTTTTTGCAGGTCGGCCCAAGTGATTTCAGGAAAAGAAGAGAGAAGGATCATTCCGAAAGAAGCAATCAAAACGGTGAAGTATTTACGACCACCCCAGCCGGTACCGCCGAGGATTCGAATGCCGATATCTCGGGATTCGACCCAGTGGTAAATGATAATGGACAGAAGTAGGGCGAGGGGAATCCAGATTGAGGCAGGGCCGAGCCGCCACGCCACGTTCAGACCAAAGATCGTCCTGTAGAGGATATAAAAGAAAACGACGATGATCGAGAGCTCTTGGATGGAGAAAGTGAGAGGAAGGAAGTTAAGATTGCCTTCGATGGGCAGAGTCAAGGGGATCAGCATCCAGCAGCGGTCGCGTACTACAAAGAGAAAGATGAGGAGAAGGCCGACACCCAAAAAGCCGAGGAGGGGCGCTGAGTTGCCGCCGATGGTTTGGCTGGTCATCCACGGGGCGGCGACGAAAAAGCCGAGCGTGATCAAGGCGAGGCAAACCTTTTGGGCAGTGAGGTTTTGCACGTCCCTTATTGTAAGGTCGAGAAGGGAGTGGTGAAAAGGGAGAGTTTCAGGCGGGAGAGTGCGAATGTGGCCCTACTTCGCTCCTCGGCCGCTTCGCGGAGGAGCTTCGAAGGGTTGGAAGGTTAAATGTGTGAAGGTGGCCCTCCGTCGCTCAGTCTCGGCAGGCTCGCTGAGCTTTGAAGGGTTATAGGAATGTTCGAATGTGCGGCAACGCTTGAGGCTACGGGGTAGGGATAGTGCCAACGATGCGAGCTGGGTTGCCCGCCGCGATGGAGTAGGCAGGGACATCTTTGGTGACGACGGAGCCGGCGCCGATGATGACTCGGTCACCTAAGGTGACACCCTTAAGAATTATGGAACGAGCCCCAATGAAACAGCCACGACCAATCTTTATCGGCTTGGAGTTTTTTGAGGATTCGGTGAGCCAAGAGAATCCGTGGCCTGAAATATGGAAGTCGTTATCCAGAATCATTGATCCAGCTCCCAAGATGGTGTCTTCGCCGATCTCGATGGAGTTACCGGCGACGATAGTGCAGCTACTGAGTCCGACTCGGTCTCCAAGCCGGAGGCGAGCGGTGGGGGTCATGGTGCGGAGGACGCAAGGGGAAGAGCCGCCTAGCGGGTTGGCGCGAGCGGAGCTATCGAGAGTCACGTGCCGACCGAGGGAGATGGAGGAACCGGGATAACGGCTGCAGATAGGATGACCGAAAAGCCTGATGGGTGAAGACATTTGGACACCACGAATTTTTAACTCCAGTAGCCAAAAGGAGCTTGGAAGCTGGCGAAAAAGGTGGCGGAATCGCCCAGCGAGTTGCAATAGGCTCATAGAACAAGCTAGAACTTAAATGAAGTCTGGAACATGAAAAAAATAGCCATTTTAGCAGCGTTTCCACTTCACAGGCTGAATTCCTTTGGTGAGAAGTTTAAGCCAGAAGGGCATTATGCCACTTGGCTGCCTCAGGTCGCGGAGGCTTGGGATGGACAGAACGAAGTGAAAATTCACTGGATCGTTATGTCGGAGTTAGTGAAAGAACGAGTGGATGTCTCTGAGTGGGGGCAGAAGTTTCATGTGCTACCCACAAGTCGGAGTGGGCGTGCGACCACGCTGTTTCGGGCGGATCGAAAAGCGATCCATACAGTTTTGGATGAAATTCAAGCTGATCTTGTGCACGGTTGGGGTACAGAGGATGTGTATGGGTTGGCGGCTGTACTTTCAGGGCGACCCAACATTGTTTCGATGCAGGGTATTCTTAGTGAAATCGTTCTTAAAAGTTGGATGCATCCGAGGGAGTATTTTCAAGCGCTAGTGGAGTTGTACTGCCTACGTAAAGCCCAAGTGATAACAACAGAAAGCGAGTGGGGCGCGGCAGTTGTGCGAAAGAGGAGGGGAATCAGGCCGGTGGAAATCGTGGAGTATGGGGTTCAGAAGACCTTCTTTTCGACACAGTGGGAACCAGCAGCTCAAAATAATCTTACAATATTTGTTGGTAGCATAAGAGCTGGGAAAGGAATTCAAGATCTTGTAGAGGCCTTCCGGGATCCAGCGCTATCCGGTAGCGAACTGGTGGTGGTGAGTGGGGTTAAGGGGGAGTGGGCGAAACAACTACAAAAAAGCGCTCCACCCAACATACGTTGGTTGGGGAGAAAAACAGCTGAAGAGACGGCTCAGCTAATGTCGAAAGCGTGGTGTTTGGTATTGCCGACGAGGGCGGATACGAGCCCGAATGTAGTTAAAGAGGCGAGGGTGATTGGTTTGCCCGTGATTACAACGCGGCATGGCGGACAGGCCAGTTATGTGAGGGATGGTGAGGATGGATATTTTGTGGAGTGCGGGGATATAAAGGGTTTAGTACAAAAGTTAAGTATTGTGCTCGGATCTCTAGCCACAGCAGGGAGATTGGGGGGAGTGGGCCAACAGAGGTATCGGGACTTTTTTACGGCCGAGCAAACAGCGAAACGCTTTCAATCGCTATATCGAAAAGTATTTAGCGATTTTGCTGTATGAAGCAGGACGTATGGGCTTTTGGGTTCGCGTTTGGCCACCATGGAAAATATTCTGCCTTCCACAGGATCCTAGACTATCTCCCTGAAGAAGTTCGCAAAATATATGTCTCTTTTCCTTGGGAGCGGCTTTTGCCGCGCCCCTTCAAGCGTCGACTACGCAGAGAAATTATGAGAAAAGCAGAAAAACGCATGATTCAAGAATCGAGTTGTGCAAAACCACGGCTCATTCATTTTCTATATCCTGAAAACTGTTTCTTGAACGGCTGTTTCCAGCGTTATTTCACTGGCAAAGTTCTGCTTACACTTCACCAGCCTGAGTCGGTGCTGTCCTCCTTTCGGACAAGCCCGCAGGGGCTTTCATTTATAGAAACTGCCCAACGCGCAGATCGGCTCATCGCAATGTCGCCACATGTGGTTGAGTGTTATCGAAAGTTCTTCGTGAATCAGTCTGTTCGCGTAATCCCACATGGAGTTGACACAAATTATTTTACGCCCAGCAACGATACAAGCGACTCGCCGCTCATTCTGACGCTCGGAAACTGGAGGCGGGATTTTAAGCTTTGGCAGGCTGTCGCTACCGAATTCTTAAGAAGGGGAAGGTCGGAAGTTTTTTGCTTAGTGACGAACAAGGAAAACCGAAAGCAATTTAGCCTGAAAAAAACAGCCAACACGATCTTCATGCACGGCATTTCTGATCACGAGCTTCGGGGACTGTATAATCGCAGCAGGGTTCTTTTTTTGCCACTTTTGGATGCAGTAGCTAATAATGCATTGCTTGAGGGGCTCTCGATGGGGAAACAAATTCTCGTGAGTGACTTGCCCGCCTCACGAATTTATGGAGCAGAACATGTCTCCTACATTCAAAAGGGCGCAACAATCGAAACAGCAAGCAGCGCCTTATGCCAGATTCTGGACCAATCTTCTCCGGAAGCAAATCGCCTTGGGATCCGAAAGTATGCGGAATCAAACTTTTCTTGGACGCAGATCGCAAAAACCTATCAGGAGGAATACTCCAGCCTCTTGAGCAGAGCGCAGCAATCAATACTTCCCTAACGGAAAGTAGCGCTAAAACAACCAAACTCTCCAACAGATAAAAAGCCACTATTTTGAAAGCAGAACCGATGGGAACTCAAAAAACTAAAGGAATCGGGCAGATTGCCATACAGGGCGGACTCAAAATGTTCTTGTCACAAGGCATAAAGCTAGTTGTGCAGATTGCATCCATTGTTGTTTTGGCAAGGTTGGTAACGCCCGAGGACTTTGGGTTAGTTGCTTTTCTAACGAGCATCTTTGCCTTTGTAGGGCTTTTTTCAGAATTCGGCCTTACGATGGCCATTGTACAGAAGGAGCAGATCCAGGATAAAGATCTCAATACACTTTTTCGCATAAGCGCAGGTATCGGAATGCTTCTTCTCCTAGGCATTGGGGTAGCAGGCTTACTGACCTCGTGGATTAGTGGGGATGCGCGCTATCAGTGGATCTTCGGGATCTTTGCGACCATGTTCTTCTGCAAATCACTGAGCACGGTACCCCAAGGATTAATACGAAGAAGACTGCAATTTGGGTTTCTATCCTTACAAGAGGCAGGGACTTTTTTATTTGGAGCTTTGGCTGCAGTAGCCATTGCCACTCAAGGCCACGGAATCTTAGCCCTAATGGCATTTCAGTTTATTCCCGGGCTTCTTATGTGTGGAAGCAGTTGGTTCTTTGCAGGATGGCGACCTCAGAAAAGCGTAGGGTCGATCCAAGAGGCCTCATCCTACTTTTCTTTTGGTGGGGCTTTTACGCTAGTTGAAATTGCCAACACTGTTTGTAAGCACATTGACAATCTTTTGATTGGGAAAGTGTGGGGAATGGAGTTGCTTGGGCAGTACACTCGGGCATATGCCCTGATGTTGGCGCCCCTCAATCAGGTGATGGGACCGATCGGCAACGTATTGATTCCTTCATTCAGTAGAATTCAACAAAGAAACGAAGAATTTAAGAAGTGGACCACAAGAATTTTTTGCACATTTATTGCCTTTTCAGCACCAGTATCGGGACTTTTAGTTTTAAACCATCGTGAAATAATAAATTTGTTATTAGGCCCAAACTGGGAGGAGGCCTATAGCATATTTTGCTGGTTGGGCATTGCAGTTTATAGCAAGCCACTGGGATGCCTTGTCTATTGGATTTTTGTAAGTATCAGCGAAATGAAAAAGATGATCACTTGGACTGTTATGTATACATTGGGGACTATTGTCGCAATAGTTGTCGGGGTCGTTCAAGGACCAGCTTGTGTTGCGAGAAACTTCGCTTTATCTGAGGTGTTTCTCCAGATACCCATTGCAGTTTATTTCCTTAATAAAACCAAGCTAATTGACGGAGCCAAATGGATTCGCATTTACTTATTGGGAATGGTTTTTTTTCTTATAACAATTTGTATATTACAAACAATAAGACTAAAACTAGCAGTTAATTCAATGTCTGAATGGATTCTTTTGGGAACATGCACTCTGGCTGCAGGGATTTTAAGTATAATATTTATGCTAATTATGCCTGACTCACGCAAACTACTATATTATGCTGCAAAAACGGCAATTAAGTAATATCCTGTTTTGATCTTAAGATGGATTTTATTCTTTCCATGCATAGATCATTCCATGACTTAAGGAGTGGCCATTAAGACTTAAAACTAAAAAGCCAGCTGTCTCTAGCAGAACAGAGATTTCTGTTGGGCCCTTCTCATGCCACTCAATCATGAAAACATCAACCAAAGACAGGTCGCCATCAGCTGCAAGAGATCGAATAATTTCGTATTCACTCCCCTCACAATCTAATTTACAGATTATTTTACAAGATGTCTTAAGACAAGAGAGTTTCCTAAATTCGCCTGTTGCGTCCTTGAGATTAATTAAAACAGAGGTCGTTGGTGAAAAATGCTTTGACCCCTTTGCATAAGAAGCTACGCCATTAATCCCAATACTTCCTTTTAATTCCTCGCAATAATCGACAACAAGGGATCGATCAGATGAGGCGAGGCCATAATTATGCAAAGAAACCTTATCCTTAAATTCAGGATTAAGATCAAGATTTTTAAGTCCAGATTGTAAGGTTGCAGGAAAGGGCTCGTAAGCATTAATGCTCAAACAATTGCGCTGAGATGCGAAAAAAAGGGAGGACATCCCAACATTAAAGCCTACATCAATCAAGTGAAACGGTTTACGACATACTATATTATAGCACTCGTTATAAAAAACTTCGTGTGCAATAAATAACTCTTGCCAGTTTTTTAAAAACACAGAAACACCATTAACATGCAATATAACATTGTCGTCATGGTCCGTTCTTAGCGTGGCATTACAATATGTTACTAAATCGCTTGCGAGGGTAAATCCCTGCAAAATAAAATGCCGCATTGGGTGGCAAAGGTCGACTGTCGTCCCTTTAATACAAACACTGCCACTTTCGCCAATTTCTACATTTGAATAAATCAGACTTCTGTACTTCGACAATAATAAAAGAGCTCGCAAATTACGAGTAATCCTCAAACCACAAAGAAAGCGATACAGGTGTTGGCCGGCGACGAGCATATAATCACCCTAGGGACATGCCCCAAAAGGTGAAAGGACATTGTTGCTGATAAAATTAAATTATTATAAAAAAAGCCTTTTCGCTAAAAAGCAGAAAAAGCTTGTTTTACATGAAAGAAAAAGAGCCATCGTTGAATGGCTGTATTTTTGCCTTAAGGCTTTGCTTTTGATAGTAATTATGGATGTAGCCTATGGAGGTTTTCTGCAATTGATCTTGGATCTAATTTGTAAATGTCATGAGCGCCATTGAAGCAGGGGCAAGCTTCGTTAATATAAAAGCTGTTAGAGCTGTATTTCGTAGAACTAATATAATCTAGGATTGATTTAGGATTAAGGCTCATACAGCCACATGCATCGGCCTCCGCTGCAGCCAACCCATAACTTTCATAGCGGGAGGATGAAAGAAAAATCTTCGATTCGTGCATTAGGTGGGCGAGATCAGGAGGCGAGAGAGGGGGGTGGAACGTGATTCGAGGATGGGGGGACTTAGTTGGGAGGCCCGAGCCGATGACAAGGGAGGTCCAGGAGGGATTTTTATCGAGAAAAGAGCGGAGGGTTTTGAGAAGAAGGGGAAGGTTCTTCTGATAGGAGTCCCAGCGGCCGACGGAGATGATTTGGTTCTTTTTGGGAATGGCGGGGTCGAACCTAAAGATATCGGTCTGAATGGGGTGAGGAACGCAGTGGAATTTTTCTGGGTCGGCCCCTAGGCGGGTGGCGAGGGACTTCCAAAGGAGGGTGGCAGGGGGAGTTTCGACAAGGATGGAGGGGAGAAGCCGAAGGGTTTTTCTTAAGCGATATTCGATCCAGGGGGTGGCGAGGATGGAGGCGAAAGAGTAAAAAATTGAGGCAGGGATTGAAAGAAGAGATGGCCAGCGGAAGGTGCGGTCGCGGAAGTAGTCGAAGCGACGTTTCGCGTAGATGAAGAGACCGCAAGAGGCGGTGCGCATGCCGTCGCTATCGGCCCGTTCGATGACGCGTGGGGTGGCGGAGAGAGCGGCCTGGCGAATGGGGTCGTACTTGGGGCGGGTCCAGAGGCCGAGAATGACGAGATCGGGTTTTTGGGATTGCCACCAGAGTGGGTCGCGGACGTCAGAGGGGGAAGGCCAGAGGACTGGGTCCTCCAGAATTTTTGATGTTGGATGCTTGATTTTGGATGTAGCAGATGTGGGAAGTGGCCCTGCTACGCTCGGTCTCGGTAAACCTTGCTGAGCTACGCAGGGTTGCTCCCTAGGGTGATCAAGTTTGTTCGGTACTGCAGAGGTAGGATTCGGTTCGGTCGCTAAATGTACGACAAGGTAGGCTTCGTGGCCGAGGTCACAGAAGGCTTTTGTCAGAAGGCCGAGGTCTCGGTGCCAGAAGAGCTGATCGGGGCGGATGGCGAGGTCGGTGTAAAGAAGGATTCTCAAGGTAGTGGTATATGATAAAACAACACCGTGGAAATCGCACGAAACATTACTAAAAGTTCTGCCCGATTGCCATCATTGGATGGACTAAGAGCCTTGAGTATTGGGTTAGTGTTATTTGCCCACTCGCATCCTACTGAAGAACTCCAAAAACTGGCTTTTTACTGCGGAAACCTCGGGGTAAGAATCTTTTTTGTAATAAGCGGATTTATAATTACTTGGCTGTTACTGCAAGAAGAAAAGAGTAGTGGAAGTGTCTCGTTAAGAAATTTTTACGTAAGAAGAATCGCACGGATATTTCCTGCCTATTACACATACTTGGCTGCAATTTTGCTTTTGGATCGCGCAGGCCTACTCGATGGCGGGAGCACGAGCCAGAAATTATTAAATACCCTCTTTCTCGCTAATTACGGCCCATGTGAGGGGCCGACAGGTGTTTTATGGAGCTTGGGCGTCGAAGAGCAGTTCTACCTCTTTTGGCCAGGGATCTTTATGATATTTAAACTTTTTAGAAAGAAGGAAGTAGCCTTAACAATGCTCCTGGGGGTAATTCTCTTCTCTCCAGCTTTGCGCGGAATCAATACTTTGTTCTGGAAAAATCCGGAGGCTTATTTCTGGTTGAATCGCTTCAGCTTTCTTTTCCAAATGGACATCATTGCGTGGGGTTGTGTGGGGGCGTTCGTAGCATTTCACTGGTCACAGTTGGTTGTATATCTGGCTAAACATGCCGTAATAGTTTTTTTCTTTGCGATGTTTATCATAACACTTCCCTATACTGCTCGGGGATATGATGGATATGGCATTGAAACTGTTTTCGGCCCGACCCTCGAGGCGTTCGGGGCGACACTTATTATTATCGTGAGCGTTGCTAAATCAGATCTTTTGATATTTCGAATATTAAATTTAAGGCCGGTCATATGGTTGGGCACAATCTCTTATTCACTATATCTGTGGCACTCCGCATTCACTGGAGATTTGTTGCCGCAATGTGGTGTTTCACAGAGTCTCTGGATACCCGCCTCAATTGGGGTCGCTATGATCTCTTATTACTTGATCGAACTGCCTTTTGTTCGATATAGGAAAAATCTTCGCTGGAATAGCTCGAAACGCACGAGTTAACGGTCCGGCGCCCATTTTGCCAGTATCATCTCGATTGGTAGCCTATCAGCTGAAATGGAGAACTATTTTGCAATGCCATGGGGGCCTTGCGATAAATCCCAGAAGATAGCAATTGCCAGAAGATTTGGTTGGGGAGGATGGCGAGGTCGGTGTAGAGAAGGATTTTCAAGGGATCGGTATGATCATGTAAACGTGTCCCTAGATGATAACAAAATTAAGCCAAAGTGAGTGGAATAAAAATATCTACTAGGATCCAATAAGAGGCTTTCAACTTAAGCCGATGCTTTTAAGTTAAAAGACTTAAAAAAGTGAGTGATTCCAGATCAAAAAACTTAATTATTGGATCGGGGCCTGCCGCAGTTGGGGCGGCTTTGGCGCTGGATCATGTCCATGTAGTGGATTCTGGTGGGAGCCTCGAATCGGCACCGGCAGATCGAGCGGCAAGTCTTGGTCGCAAGGCTCCCTCTCTCTGGCCTAAGGATGATGTTGAGTGGCTGAAAAGTACGCTTCAACCCAATACGAACGGGGTGGAAACAAAACTGAGCTTTGGATCGAGATACCCTTACGAAATACCGAAGTGTGGACCCACATGGGATGTGCGGGGTGGATTAAAGCCCTCTTTTGCCTTTGGAGGTTTAAGCACTGTCTGGGGCTCCTCGGTACTGCCGTATCGCCAAGATGAGATTACGAAGTGGCCGATCACTCTCAAGGAGCTGGAACCACATTATCGAGCTGTCCTAGCCGAAACGGGGGTGGCCGGGGTGCGGGACGACTTAGAGGAGATTTTCCCGAGCTATCATGAGGCCCCTAGTTTACTTGAGACCTCGCCCCAGGCGATGGCCGTGCTAGCGAGATGGCATAAAAATCGGAGGAAGCTGACCGCGGCAGGGTTTCGTTGGGGAAGGAGTCGGTTGATGGTGGAGGGAAAACACGCGGAGGCGTCTGCTGGAAGATTGTCATACCACGTAAGCAACGACTCGGCTGCGGAGAAGGCCTGTGTGGAGTGCGGGATGTGCATGTATGGTTGCCCCTATGACCTGATTTATTCATCCCGCCAATCGATACGAAAGTGGCACGGAGAGGGTAAAATTAATTACGAGGCAGGAGTCTTGGTGGAGGGGTTCAAAGAGCTGGCGGATCGGGTGGAGGTGTGGGGCCGGAACTTAGGCACAGGAGTAGAATGGAGAGGGGAAACAGAACGGCTGTTTCTAGCTGGGGGAGTTTTGTCTTCGACGGCGATGGTCATGCGGTCACTGGGAATTGAAAATCGGCCTGTGGAAATACTGGATAGCCAGTACTTCACGGTACCTCTTCTCAACTTCCGAGGCACGGCAGGAGCGAGAGAGAGCAGGCTCCATACGCTGGCGCAAATATTCCTGGAGATCATGCCAGCGGAAATCAGCAAACAGCTCATTCACCTACAGATCTACACCTATAACGACATGATTACCCGCGTCCTGCAGCAAAAGGCTGGGCCTTTGGCCTGCCTGCTTGACCCTATGATACGGCAGATGGAAGGAAGGCTTTTCTTTCTTCAGGGGTTCCTCCATTCGGATGATTCTGGGCGATTGCGGATAACGATGGGCGCAACCCAGGGCGGCCAGAAGAATTTTCTGGTTGAGCCGATGGTGAATCCGAAAGTGGGTGGCATGATGAAAAAGGTCCTAGCAAAGCTGGCCTCTCATTTGGGCGATCTTGGTTTTTGTCCGATTTTACCGATGGCCAGCCTGGGCGAGCCCGGAAGGAGCTTCCACAGCGGGGGAAGCATGCCAATGGGCAGGGACAGCCAAGAGCATCCGATCGTGACGGATCGCTTAGGTCGGCCGAACGGGTTGAAAAGGGTGCACGTGATTGATGCCAGTACATTCCCGAGTATTTCGGCGACGACGATTACCCTAACCGCGATGGCGAATGCGCGGCGGATCGCTAGTGAGGCGGGCGAACTGGAATGAAAAAGCCGAAAGTTGCGATAACGGGAGGGCGGGGGTATCTGGGATCGATTTTGGCGAGGAATTTTCAGACTGCAGGATGGGAAACAACCCTAATGGTGCGCAAGGTGAGAGAAAAAGGGGAAGTTGCTTTTCAGCTTGGGAAGAAAATTGCTCCAGAAGTGCTGAAAGAGCACCAGGCTTTCGTGCATTGTGCTTACGACTTCAAGCCATCTTTATGGGCAGAAATTGATCAGGCGAATATCTTGGGTTCTCGGTTTTGCTTTGAGGCGGCGATTCAGGCGGGGGTGGCTCGGCGGGTTTTTGTTTCCTCGATGAGTGCGTATGAGGGGTGTTGCTCGATGTACGGGCGAGCCAAACTTGCAGTGGAGAAAGAGTTCTTACCACGAGGGGTATTTTGCGTGCGACCTGGGTTATTGTGGTCGGATGAATCTAGGGGGATGTTTGGAAAACTAACTCGTGTGGCGGGGACCCTCCCCATCCTGCCCCTTGTAGATGGGGGTGAGCAAAAATTGGCGTTAAGTCAGGCTGAGGACTTGGCTGCTGGGGTGGTGGATTATTGCCAAGGTAGTGCTGAGTCGCCCCTCGAGGCGCAGATAACGGCCTATCCAGAGCTCCTGACTTTTCGAACAATTCTCGACGGGCTGGCAAAGCAAGCGGGTAGGAACCCGCGGTTCTTTTCGGTTCCAGGATGGGCTCCGCTCGCAGGGCTTCGGGGTGCAGAGTTTCTTAAGATCTCATTACCATTCAAGAGCGACAGCCTGGTGAGTCTGTTGCAGCAGAATCCCAGCCCGATGTTTTCTAAGATGATTGCTTTTAAAAGATGGCCAGCAGGGCTTCGCTAAAAGGCCTTTAACCTTTAGGTTTGTGGAGCGAAAGCTCAAGGAAGCACGACCTAAGAATATTTGCTATGTGGGAGCGCTTAGTCTTTTGCGCATTAGAAAGAAAAGCTCGTTGTGGTACTTAAGCTGGGTTTCAAGGATTATACCGATAGAAAAGGTTAGGGCGGACAGAACTGCTAGCCCAACGGCAAGAACAGCCAGAGGCAAATGGTAGACCCAACGAAAACACCAGTAATCATAAATTGGAGCAAGTCCCGCAGCAAGGCTCCCAAGTGCAAGGCAAAACCCAAGGAAAGCGAAAAAAAGTTGAGGGCGATAATCGCGGCAAATAGAAGCGAATGTGCTTAGCACAAGCAAGCCATCTCGATACGTATTCAGCTTCGAAAAACTTCCGGCAGGTCTTGAAGTGTAGGGAGTATCAAGTTCGGCAATCCTAAATCCCTTCGAAAGAGCTTGGAGTGTCATTTCCACCTCAATTTGGAAACCAGGAGATCTAAGGGGAATTGATTTGGCGAATTCCCGACTAAAAATACGGTAGCCACTAAAAACGTCCTGTAAGGGGGTGCGGAAGGAAAGCTGGATTAAGCGACAAACCAATAGATTCCCCAGTTGATGCATTGGGCGGTAAGCATGAGCTAGTTCTTCTGGGGGCGTACACCGTCGGCCTATCGCCATATCTAGACGCTTGTCCTGAGCAAAGGAGAGCAAGGCCGGAGCCATCTTAGCTGAGTATGTAGAGTCGCCATCAACTAAGAGATAGCGATCGGCATGCACAGAAGAAAAAATATGGCGCACCACGTTGCCTTTGCCAGGGTTCGGCGAAGGAATAACCGTAGCCCCTGCCCGTTTTGCCAAAGCAGCGGTTTTATCGGTGCTACAGTTATCGAAAACATAAATATCAGAATTTGGAAGTGCGACCTTAAAGGATAGAACTACATCTGCGACGGTTAGTTCCTCGTTAAAGCAGGGAATGCAAACGGCGACAATTTCAGAAGCGGATTTTGAGGTGTCCTTAGAGGCCATTTGCTAGCTTCCTTTCTAAGCGGGCACTGAAGAAATTACAATTTGCGTTTCGGGGCACATTTTAAGGGATTAAGATTAGAACCCAACGCTCGGCACCACGGGAGACAGCAGGATGAAGGATGGTGGTGGCAACAAAGGAGCCACGAAAATCTGTGGTCCACTCCTCGATGGTTTGGAAACGGGTTTCGTGCAGGCCTCGCTCTCCAGCAAAGATGTAGTGCAAGCCGCGGGCTTGAAGGGAAGCGAGATTATCCTTTGGAGTGACTTCTCGGACGATCAAGGAGCCGTAAGGCTTCCAGAGGCTGGAGACGGGGTCATCCCCACCATTGAAAAAGCCAACCTCGGATACGGTGGGCGGGATGAGTGGGCGGAGGGCTGAAAAGACATCGGAGCGAGATCCGTAGTTGGAATAAACGGAAAGAGCGCGGGTGCGGAGTTTTTCGATAAGAGGGGATGAGGTGGAGTGGGAGAGGAGGGTTTGAGCTGGCCAGAGGGGGCGGGATGGATCGATCACGATGGTGAGAATGGCGAGGAATAAATTCAAAAGAATAGTCAGGCGAAAAAGGCGGGAGCGATGGAGGCGGGGCCAGTTGGAGGCAGCGAGGATAAAGGCTAGGGCAATGGGAAAATAGGGAAGGACGACCCGAGAGATTCCCGCGAGCGCGGTTTTGGTAAAAAACCAGATAAGCGAGATGGGGCCAGCAATGAGAAAAAGGCGTATGGGCAAGGGGCTCTGACGCCAGTAGCGGTGCCATGAAGAAATGCTGAAAATGGAAGCGATAAGAAGGAGGAGGGACAGACCGAATCCCAATCCGGAGGCCTCCGTGGGAACTTCCCCGAGGCCGAAAGTGAAGCCGCCTTCGAAGTCTAATCGAAGAGGTTGGCGGATGGAGGAGGGGCGAAGAGATTGAAGGGTGGAGTCGATAGCTCGGGCGCTGGGTAGAACGGGAGGAGAGAAGTTTTGGGCGAGGATCTGGCCGAAGTTGCCGACTAGGCCAATCCAGGGTGCAGAGACAAAGCGCGAGGTCTCTAGACGGGTGCCAGTCCAGTCGCCGCAGTATTTCCAGTTTAAGTAAGCGGCAGGAATCAGTGAGGCCAAAATGAGGGGAAGGGTGATGGCAAGAAGGGGGCGCCAGGTGCGCAGGAGGGCTTTCCAGCAAAAGATGAGAAGCAGAAAAGCAGATAGGAGAAGAGGGAGGTTGCTGGCTTTGGCGCCCGTGAGGAGGGCGCAGGAAAGTAGGCAAAAAAGGAGATCACGGGTTTTACGGTGGTGAGCAAAACGGAGGGCAAGGGTGGTGGCGGAGAGAGCATAGGCGGTGGCAAAGGCATCGTTGCAGATGCTGGAGGATTGGAGGAGGTATCCGTAACCGGTGGGGAAAAGCCACATCCAGAGCCAGGCGGTGCGGGCTTGCGCCCGACATTCGCGAAGAAGGCAGTAAAGGAGGCCTGGGAGAAAAAGAAAGGGGAGGTAGTTGAGGAAAAAAAGGAGGCGATCGGTGTGGAGTAGGGAGAGTTGGGGTGCGATAAGCCATTCGAAACCGGTGGCGCGGTTATTGAGGCGTACGTTAATGGTATGAAGCCAACTCCACCCGTTGTCTTGGAGCCAGTAAAGGACGCGGGGAAGGCGATAGGTGAGGGCGTCAAAATTATTGGGGGAGTAGATGGATCCTGCGAGGAGGGCTAGGCAGGCGAGGACGAAAAACGAGGCGGGGAGAAGTCGGCGAAGGGATAGGGGGTGTTCGTGAGATCGGCGGGTGGGAAAGAAGCGGGCCTTGATTTTATGAAGAGTGCGAAGGCGAAAGAAACTCTGCAGGGGAGTGCGGTAGAAAAACCAGATCGATGTGAGAAAAAGAAGGTGGACGACGAGATAGGCGGGAGCATTAAGAATACGAAAGTAACTAAGAATCCAACCGGCGGCGGAGCAGGTGGCGGCGTAAAGGAGCCAGATTTCTAGGCAGAAAGGCATGGAGGGAAGAATGAGGAAGGGAGCGACGGGGTGCTAGATGATTTTGGCCCTGCTAAGCTCCTAACCCGCTTCGCGGAGGAGCTTTCAAGGGCTGGCGCCCTACTACGTACCTCACGCTAAGCCCCGACAAGAGTATGGGGTAGAGCCGCCAAGGCTGGGAAGACCCGACGCGGGTCGGGGCGCAGACGCGGAACGCGAAGGAAAACGAGGGAGGGGATTAGGGGAGGTGAGGAAAGAAAGTTTGCCGCAAAGATTGGAATTCTTCAGAGGTTAGGTCTGAGCAGTGGATGATGGAGCGGAAGGTACCTCTGGCCACTTTTCGGTGATCTGGAATGGAGATGATGGAGCCGCCTGCCCAAGACTTGGAATGATTTGCTGTGGCGGTTTTATCTGTTTTAAGCAAAACTTTAGAAATGTCCATCAGAGCAATTGGATTCTTCATTGCGGCTGTTTTAGGAACACTCGCCGTACTCTATCCCCTTGTTTCTGCTTGGCTTGGTTTTCCCCCTTATCGGGATATCCATTTGGGAACTGCATTGTCCTTCATGAATGGTGGGTTGGATTTTTTCCGTCCGGTAATTGTAGGCTTTAACGGTAATAATGTGCCGACGATACAGGAGGTTCCTTGGTGGCAAGCTGGGGCGAGTTGGGCGCTTCGGATAGGTGGCGGGTGGTGGGGGTCAGCCAATCTCTTTTCCTTGCTAATATTTTCGCTTGGAGTGATCCCAGTTTTTCGAATGGGGAAGCGATTCGTGGGTGCAGAGGGGGCATGGTGGGTGGTTGGAGGTTTTCTGGCCCAACCTATTGTATTTCAGTATGCGGGCACGGCTTCCACAGATGGGATGAGTCTTGTCGCGGCTTTGTGGGCGTACGACCGGATTCGTGCATTTGCCTACAAGGGTGGCTGGAAGAGGGCTGGATTTGCTTCGGTTCTGGCGGCTCTTGCGGCCACGCTTAAGCTGCCTTTTTTTATGGCGGCAGGGCTAGCGGTTGCCGTCGAGGTTCTTTGGGAAAATTTCAGAAAGCCTGTTGTTTGGGGTCGACTGGTGTGCGTGGCCACATTTTCTGCCGTTGCCTTGCTTCTCTGGACTCGATACACCGACAGCTGGCTTGAAAAAGCTTTGTGGCCGTTGGTGGATCTGCGAGTGGGTCACAACCCAGAAATGGTTTTCTGGTATTTTGGGGACTGGGCCTACAGGTTATCGCCCGCTGTCTGGATTAAAGCAATTTGGAGGATGGCGAACTGTTTGCTAGGAAGTTTTGCTCTCGGGGGTGTCATGGTGCTGGGGCTTTTCTTGCGAGGCAACAAGGAGGCAAGGGCTTGGCTTCTTGGGGCGGTCCTGACAGCGGCCGTCTTTTCTCATCTGGTTCTGCACCACAGCCACTACTATTTGATGTTTTCTCCCGCTGTGGCCCTGGCGATGGGGGGCGGCTGGATGTGGCTAATGAAAAAATGTTTTCAGAAAGAAGAAGGAGTTACGGCCGTTGGCGGCGGAGGCTTGATCCTGATAACTTTTGCAGCTCTTTTCCAAGGGCTGATTGGAATGAAGGTTGTTCAGCAGTTTGATCCTTATCCAAGGCGAATCGCGAAACTGGTTCAGGATAATACAAAAGAAAAAGATAAGCTCTTAATTATCGGAGGTGGTTGGGGTGGGGATGTTCTTTTTCGGGCCAAAAGGCAGGGGCTATCGCTGTGGAACACCCAATTTCTAGAGGAGTTATCTAACTTTAAAAAAGTTCGTGAACTGGGCTTTACCAAGCTGGTCGTGGTCCGAGAGTCCCCCTTGTTGGTTGCTTTACAAAAAACAAACCCTGGCGGAGCAGATTACCATAGCGAACCTTTTTCCCGCTCTCTTTCGCCGATGACTATCCATTGGCCGGCTTTATATGAGGACGAGCAGCTGATGATTCGCGAAATTCCAACTAACTAAGATTCAACTGTTTCGACGATAGTCCCCTCGGCTGAAATATTTCTCCAGCCAGAGGTAGAGAACGATAAAGAGGTAGCGGCTTCCCATTTCCCTGATCTTCAGTTTCGCGATTCCGTGGCGGCGATTGCGCCAGGTGATGGGAATAAGAGCAAATGAGTAGCCGCGAATAATAGCTTTGAGGGGCACTTCGACGGTGAGGTTGAAGTGGGGGGAGAGAAAAGGCCGGAGGCCATCCAAGCAGGTTTTGCGGTAAGCCTTGAAGGCGTTGGTTGTGTCGTTCAGGCCGTGTCGAAATAGCATGCGGATGTAAAAGTTTGCTAGTCGATTGACCACCCACTTAATCGGCGGGTAGTCGATCGTTCCGCCGCCCTTCATAAACCGACTGCCAAAGACACAATCGTATCCCTCGTTGAGCTTGCTCCAGTAGCGGGCCACATCCCGGCAGTCGTCCGACTCATCGGCCATCATGATAACAGCGGCATCCCCGCTCATTGCGTCCAGACCACGAACGATGGCCCGTCCAAAACCATGAGGTGCGGGGTTTTGGATGGGGTGAAGATAGGAGCTGGCGGTGGCAAGCTCTTGAAGAATGGGGAAGGTCCGGTCGGTGCTGCCATCGTCGACGACAATAATTTCATGGGGGACTTTTTTGAGCTCAAGTTCGAGGTGGAGATGTTGAACCGTGGAAGCAATGCAACCCTCCTCGTCCCTTGCGGGGATGACGATCGAAAGTTTTTGCAACAGACGCGGTGAGGATTTATCCATCAGATATCTCCGAGAAGATTGTCTCCAAGGAAGTTTTAGGATGCCAGTTCCAAAGTTTGGTGGCCCGAGTGGAATCAAGAATGACCCAGGGTAGATCATAAGGACGGGGGTTGGGATCGGAGCCAACTTCGTGCGGACCAAATCGGGCGCGACACCAGTCACTCAACTGTGCCAAAGAGATAGAATTCTTAGTACCTCCGGAAAAGTTACAGAACCGCAAATCGATCCCATCGCTTGAATCGGAGGGCTTGCGACCTTGAAGCTGTTTTTGGATGAGGGGAAGCAGGTCTCGCGGATGAAGGCAGTCTCGAACCTGAGAGCCACGACCATCGAAGCCGATATATTTCAGGGGCTTCTTATCTTTCCAAGAACGGATCCAAAAGGAGAAAATCCCCTGATCGGCTCGACCGAACTGGCCTGCGCCCGCCAAAACACCGCAGCGATTGATCCAAACAGGAAACCCAAAAGCCTCGGCATACTCCAACGCAAGAAGTTCTGAGCATCGCTTCGAGGTTCCGTAGAGGGATGCAGGTGGGGTGGTAGGAAAGATTTCAGAAATCCCTTTTTCGGTCAGGCCGATTTCTGGAGAAAAAGATTTGGGGCGATAGGCTCCTTGGACAGATTCGACTGGCAAGGAGGCGAGGGGAGGAATGGAGTAAACGCGGCTGGTGCTCATTAGAATGAATCCCGCGCTGTGCTGTTTGCAAAACTCCAGCATTTGAATGGTCCCGATTAAGTTGTGATCCAGCAAGTCCATAGAGGACATCTTTCCGCTGGTTCCTGCGAGGACACTCGGTTCGGCGGCGCAGTCGATGACCCAATCGACCTTTGGAATTTTGGCGAGATCTGCAGGCCGCCGGATGTCGCCTTCCACCACATTAACTCCCAAGGTTTTGAGAGAAGGTAGATTGACGCGACTGCCCTCCCTCAGAAAGTTGTCTAAGCCCCAGATTTCGATTCTGGGGAGAACGGATGGCAATTCTCGAGCCAAGCAGGAGCCGACAAAGCCACAGGCTCCTGTAATTAGAATCTTCAACGTGCTTTCCAGGCTTGGACAATTTCGGAAAAGATGTTGTCGAGGCTCTTGGTCAGATCCCAGGAAGGATAGTGGGAGCGCATTTTGGCGAGATCGGAAATATAGCAGATGTGGTCCCCTTCCCGATTTTTATCGACGTAGGTGGAGAGCATTTTCTTGCCCGTTAGTTTTTCGACTCGGGCAAAGGCCTCCAGGATGGAGCAGCTGTTGGTCCGGCCTCCGCCGAGGTTATAGATTTCGCCCGAGCGTGGTTTTTCAAGAAATGCGGCGATAAAGCGAGCTACATCGAGCGAGTGGATATTGTCTCGGACCTGTTTTCCTTTGTAGCCGTAGACGTTGTAGGTCTTGCCCTCGAGATTGCATTTTACGAGGTAGGAGAGAAAGCCGTGGAGTTCGACCCCGCTATGGTTGGGCCCGGTGAGGCAACCTCCGCGGAGGCAGCAGGTTTTC
>Ga0114971_10000787_pt1 | contig 21435 bp, 8 predicted proteins | sample M_140625_MF_Meta_FD_87320 | JGI IMG/M metagenome (GOLD analysis project Ga0114971, IMG submission 87320) | Freshwater microbial communities from Lake Montjoie, Canada to study carbon cycling - M_140625_MF_MetaG | ecosystem: Environmental > Aquatic > Freshwater > Lake | place: Lake Montjoie...
GACGACGAACTGCTTGACGACGAACTGCTTGACGACGAACTGCTTGACGACGAACTGCTTGACGACGAACTGCTTGACGACGAACTGCTTGACGACGAACTGCTTGACGACGAACTGCTCGACGACGAACTGCTTGACGACGAACTGCTTGACGACGAACTGCTTGAAGACGAATTAAAAGTTATAATATTATTAGGTAGAGAGTCTAACCATAAATATTGTGATATTGGAGCTTGAATATTACATGCGTCATAATATACTTGGCATGTGGAATCCCAAGCAAACCAACAACATGTTGGATTTCTAGTTATTACATACTCATAACAATAACTATTAATATTAACAGACGGTGGTGTTGTAGCACATTGGATACTACTACTACTTGAGCTACTGCTGCTACTTGCGGCACTACTGCTGCTACTTGCGGCACTACTGCTACTGCTACTAAGATTATTTTGATATAAAATACCGCTTTGACTATTTAACCATAAGAAAGTTGAAGGTGGATTACCAATAAATGAAGATGAAGAGCTAGAGGAACTCGAAGAACTAGATGTCGTTCCACCGCCTCCGCCCTCGCAACCTGGAGGGCAATTTCCATTGCATAAATTATAAAGAGACGTACAAACATTATCCCACTCTGTATTGCAACAATAAGTATCGAATTCTATAATTCTCGAATAACAATTACTATTAACATTAATACTAGCAGGCGGAACTACTTTGCATCTCGTTGGATTCTCAAAATTAAATCTAATAAATGGATACCCATCACTTAAAATTAATTCACCAGTTTCAATATCATTAATATTAGATAATTTTTGATAAATAGTAATATAATTTTGATTATTTTTAGATGCCTGTATTTGAAAAGAACCTGGTTTAGAATTAGTGTCAAATTCAATATAAAAACCACTTAATTGGAAACTTGGGTCATTAGCGCGATAACCCAAAAAACAACCATTTGAAGTATTATTATCAATTTCTGAATACGGATATAAATTTTTATCATTATTAAAAGCATGCCATGCTGGATGTGATATAGAATCCTTACTATAAATTACTTCTCCAGAAAATGATTTATTATTAACAACATTATCTAAAGTAGTATTATATCCAATCATATTTGGAATAATTGGATATGAGGATTCGGAACCAACGACATAAACCTTACTACTTTTATAATACTTTATATTTTTAAATCCAATTCCACTTGATGATTTTTCATTAATAAAATTATGATCCCAATTTTTACCAGATTTAACATTTATTCTTGCGTATTCATAAAAAATATCGTTAATAGCCTGATTACTATTATTACATTCTAAAATAATTTCTTTGGGATAAGTATAAAAATTTATAGAATTATTCGGAGATAAAATATTATTACCGCTTCTACTATCAATTGAAATCCAATCTATTTTATTAGTCGATAGTTCTAAATCAAATATATAGGGATATTTATAAGAATTAAAATCTAATTCAAATGAATAATGGGAAATTTTTTGTTTATTAATATTTTTATAATTTTCAAAATAAAAACCAATATTTCCAGTTAAGCCTGTCAAATAAAAATAATTATCACCAGTAAAAGCGTTCTGTGATAATACTGTATTTTCAGAAGAGAAAGCGCTACCACTAACAATAAATAAAAGATCATTTTGTTTAACTCTATCTAATAACAATATACCAGTTCTTTGATTAGTTGTAATGTATTGATTAATGTTCGAGACACCAGAATTATTTTGAGTAATATTTTGAATTAAATTTCCATTTATTCCATAAATTTTACTACCGACTCCGGTATAATCTGCTCCAGTAACTCTATCTGCTTGCCATATTAATTTTTTATAATCTATATTAAGATCACCAGTATAATATCCATTCCCTGTATAAATTTTATTAAGAATTTTAAAACTAGGAGTTCCAATGTAATCTCCTATTAAACGAATATCTTTATTCGTAAAAAATAATCCAGAGCCGAATACAAAACCTGATATATTTTCATTTATAGATCCAGTAGCTGATATTATAGTACCTGGCGGGGAATTTAGAATCCCAGTACCACCATATAATGGCAAATTATAATTATAATTTATTAATCCAGTAGCATATTGGAGTTGACTACTAAAAGTTAAAAATTGTCCACTTGGATAATTATTATAATAGTCCTTCGCAACCAATGAAACTCCACTACCACTAATAGTTCCAGTGATATAATCAAAACCATGTACAAAAGCACTTAATGTTCCTGTAGCCATACCACTGATTTCAAAATCTTTATAAAAAATTTCACCATTATAACCACTGATTTTTTCTAAAAATATATTAACATTTTTTGACTCTGGAAGAATACTTCTTAATTCATAATTATAATATTTTGAATAGGTCGAATCCTCTATAAATCCCAAGATACCTGTATATCCAGTAATAAATTCTAAATAATAAATTGGGGCTGGTATTAAATTAAAATTAATTTTATTAGAAATTTCTCCGAAATTAGTATTTAGAACTAAGTCTATATTAGATAAACGCGGGGAGTATAAATTAGCGACTTCTTCAAAATCATATTTTAAAATAATTTGTCCCGATTTATTTCCAGAAATAGTAAATAACGATAATTGGTCTATGGAATAATCCATATTACTACTAAACATTGTTCCGCTAAAAATTTTTAAAGATTTTTGTGGAATATTTTCGTTATTGGTAATAAAACCGGTAATTTTTTGTCCTAAAAGTACATCATATGGAAAAACTAAACTATAATTTGGTATATCACCTTTAATATAGAAATTATAATCTAAAGTACAGTTTTGGGTTTTAACATAAAAATTATCATAATAAAAATTATTATTAGGAGAAAATAAACAAACTGGAATATCATTAATAAAATAATTAATATATCCAGAACCGATATTACCAGAAAATTTTATTACCTCTCTTGGATTATAAGACCATATATTCTTATTATTAATATCAAAAATACTACCACTTTTAAATTTGAATAAAGAAATAACATTTTCGCCAGAAAAGCCAATTTCTGATATTCCAGAAGAATTACTATTAACAGAATCAAAATAAAAAGAAAAATTATTTTGTGCTGCAAAATTTCTAAATTGTATTCCGGAATAAATAATCATACAAGTTAAGAGGCGTTATACGAGGCTCTATTAAATTGAGATTGAACATATCTTACCATATTATTTACTTTTGATGGTTTTTTGGGTTTTGATGAAAACACAGCGGTAGTAGTAAACCCCTCTGAAGATAAACTAATATCTAAACTTGATAAACCATTTGATGGTGATAAAGTTACATTTGTAGGCTCACCAGCAAAAGTATATTTGGCTTGTTGCTGGGGAGTACTTGATTCTGAATCGGCCGCTCTAATTAAAGCTCCATTTCGTTTAGATTGATAAAAATCTTGATCTGGATCTGTAATATTATCATTAGAAACCCGTATTTCTGCTACATTATCTGCAGAACCCACGGATCCATCTGAAAATATTTTTTGAGGAGTATTTAGAAAAGAAATTTTATTAGCGGTAATATTATACCTATGAACACATTGTAATTGACTATCAGATGGCGCACATATAGTTACAGAACCCCCTTTTAATTTTATCTTACACGCACGAGCTCTTTTTTGAATTAATCCACTTACATAGTTATCAGGAGATTCTTGTGAATTTACAGACCCACCAGCTTTTATAATAGCTTGATTATGAGCAATTTCTTCTAATGACTGGCAAGAATTTTGTTGTAGAGTGGTATCATATGCTGCACAATTTTTTCTATTATTATTGATATTGGCTTTTTTAATATCATCAATAGTTTGTTCTAAATTATTAATGGTACGTGTCAAAGATGAGTCAAAGCCTATTTTACCTTTTACAAAAGTGCCATTATTTGGATATATAACTAATGTATTTATTTTATCATTACCAGATAATAACTTTGCGGTTTTAAAACTATCTAAAAGTCCAGACTCTTTTAAATCAATATGTATGGGAGCACAATTTTGAATATCATTTGTTAAATCTCCATAACCTAATGCGTCTTGAGCACTTGTAGAATCATGACTCATTGTTCCGCCACGATCAATAATTTTTCTTCCCGAGAAATCTAAATTATTAGATTCAAATTGTTGTCCCTCTGGCTCTACAGAAATTTCAATTTCCATTGTATAAACTGAATTGCAATAAAAAAATGAACCAGAAGAGTCAGCGGATCTATAATATTTACCATAATATTGAAGTAGCTCTTGTTCTAGCTCATTCCATTTATCAGCAAGTGTAGGATCTCTATTGATAAAGTCAAAGTTATAATTAGGGAGATCTTTAGCATCAAAAGCTTCTAAATCTGTAATCACATCTTGATATCCAAATTTTTTCAAGGCATTCATAATTTTAGCTTTATCTGTTTTAATACCAGATCCAACTGTATATCCTAATGCTTCCCAATGCTCATTTTTAAAACAATACAAATCCCTTAGACTTCTAGCTACAAATCCTAGAAAAGCGGCTTGAACAAAACCATCTTGACCACGGCTACCACCCCATGAACCCCTATCCACATCAATATCTTGAGCTACTCCTAATTTATTAATAAAATAACTAATAGGATATGGATTTAATTGTGTCAATATAACAAATGATTTTGATCCTGTAAGCGCTTTAACTGGTGATTTTGGCATAGCCGTCCATCCAATTCCATAATGCTTAAAAGTACCCTCCATACTTGACGAAAATTCTTTAGAAATTATATTAGAGGCTGTAACATTAGGAACTGTAGTAATACCACGAGATACATCATAAAATGCTAGCCTATTTGTAGCGTAATTCCAATAATAATCATATCCTATATCTGAGCACCAACTACTTAAAACTTCCCTCAATGTACCTTCATGCGTAGATCTCCATGTATTATTATTTGGAGGATTATCCATATTTACTGGGATTTTAGCTTTTAAATCGTTAAAAGTATAATAAGTATCTGGAATATCACACTCAGAATTAGCAAATTTTTCTCTTCCAGCTAAAATTAAATTATTAATCTTTACTGCGCCATCATTTAATTCATATGAATTTGATTTTTTTGTTATAGATCCTAACGTCTTTTCTTCAAAAGTTATTTTAGAATTTTTATATACTGGGACTAATATTGATTCATCACTAAAATCAAAAATTTTAGATTTACTTTGTAATTTACCAATTTGACCCAATAATCCTCGTTTCCATAATAAAACATAATATCTATCTAATATAACACTATTATCAATTAAAGTTATTTGTAAAGTTTTTTCACCAGCGGTTTCTCTAAGATTATAAGACCAAATAATACCATTAAATTTAAAATTTCCGAATTCAACACTTGAGGCAGTATTTAAAGTTGGTAATATATACGTACCTTTTTCGTTAACTATATCAATAGTTAATTTAGATGGTTCCGTCGAATAACCAACATTTAAATTTAATCCATAAATTACGCCGCCATAATCCGATCCTTTTATTTTGGGTATATTTGAAATTGCCATATCCTTTATCCTTTATCCTTTATCGTTCCTACCTATTTTACACAAAAAAATCATCTGTATTATTATAAATTAGTATATTATTTTGAATTCCTGGTTCATAAAAATTACCAGAAATTAAATCAAAATTACTATTTTCTATATAATTATTATTAATTTTTTGTTTAATTCCATTATAATAAACTTGAGAACATCCATGATTAAATTGTTTATTTAATAATAAACTGCCACTTTGACCTGATAAATAATTAAAATTATTATCGAATTCTTTTGTTAAAAAATAGTCTTCTTCGCTAGAAGATTCTGTCTTTAAAGAATATGCATTCATACCTTGTTCATAATTATATACGACTCCAGCATCTAAATATTGAGATGTATTAGTTCCGTACGAATTAATTGATAAGATATCTCCTAAAGCATTAATTTTTATATTTGATCCGTAGTTATCATAATAAGTTCCTGGTGGAGAAGTAGAAAAGTTTAATGGGGAGTAAGTTTTATCTAATGACCATCCAATATTTTTATTTCCTACGTATTTTAAAACACGTCCTGGCGTAGAACCTCCAGCATTAATTAAAATAATATTACCATTATTTGACATTGTTATTTCTCGCCCTAAATAATCATTAGTATTTCCTGTAATAGATTGTTTTAAATTCCAACCATTATTAATCGAACCTGTATAAATATATGTTGCTCCATTAAAATTTCCACTAGTAGGATTGCTCGTACATATAACACTAGCATCTTCATTAAAACTAATCTTGCCTCCAAAACCAGAGCCGCTGATTATTGAACATAATCCCCAATTATTACCAGATCCAGTTAACATTCTAATATGACCTACATATTTTGAGCTTATGAATTCTCTTTCCGCAATGCCCATAATAGTACCTTTTGTATTTAAATAAAATTGTCTATAACTTGAATCAGTATGAAGTAATGCAGAATTTATATATCCATTTAAATTCCAATTTCCATTATTAGCCGAACCTGTTAAAACTAATATTTTTGAGTCAGCTGTATATCCTGATAAATATGGCGCATTTACAAAAATTGTAGAAGCGTTATCATTCATTACAACTTGATTTTCAGCTAAATAACTAGTACGAAATACACCAAATGTCGCGCTACCATAAATTGAATTATAATTTAATGTTTTACATAAATTCCAATTAGATCCCGAAGATCCTGTAAAAATATCTATACTTGAACTATTTAAAATAACTAATGTATTACCATTTCTATTTAGATACGGTACAAAATTACTACTTACAACCGTATTTGGTCCAATCCATATTACTTTCATTAGTCCAGTTAATTTTTGATGAAGAGTCCAGTTAGAAGTTTTTCTATAAATATCAATATTAGACATAAAAAATCCACCAGTTCTTTCAGTCATCATCAGTATATTTCCGTCATCATTTAAATTTAAATATTCCCCCAGTCTTGCTTGAGTTCCAGTACCATACATTAATTGTATAGAATTTTGTCTATTTATATCATAATCTATTCCACTAATTAGTTTTTGACCATTTTTAAAAACAAAAATATTCGCTCCGCTATTATTAGACTGATACAGAGTTTCTCCAGAAATAATCCCCAGTTTACTAGTATACTTATAATTTCCACTTAAATAGTCATAAAACAAATCGTCTTGTTTAGCAAAAAATTTATTAGTTTCAACCCCTAATCCACTAATAAAATAATCAAATTTTGGATTGATAATTTCTGTATATCCGCTTTGAATTAATTCGTAACCATCATCTATAAGAACTTGACCATTTCCGAACATAAGAACTTCATTTGATTCGAGTTCTTTATCAAAATAAAAATAATTTTCATTTAAGCTATCAAAAATTAAATTTTTATTATACTCAAGAGTTTTATTTTGATATTGCTCTGTAAAGATTTCGGTAATATCATTATCAATATCCCCCATATTCGATATATTCATTGGGGATAATAAACTTATTTCTTTATAACTTAGTGAACTTAAATAATTATTATCATATTCATATTCAATATCACCCGTAACTTCAAAATAATTTTTACAAACATTTCCAGTAATATAAATATTTTTTATACCAGAAAACTTTTCTACTATTTGTACATCAGTAAAACCTGTTATATATTTTATACCAGTCAAAGCAACCGTAATCGGAACTTCCGCAGAAATTAAACCCGATAATGGTATATTTTCAATAATATTAATATTATTAGAACAATTATCAATATATGAACCAATAATATTTATTTGATAACCTGTTACACCGCTATAAGAATAACCAGAAATAGTATTCTGATATCCAGTAATTTCTACGACTCCACTTGTAAAACCTGAAGTATAAGTTCCAGTTATTTCATAGTTATATCCAGATCCAGATATAAATCCAGTGGTATAGCAACTTTCTCGTAAAATTCCTTTATATCCAGTAGGATTTGAAAAAAATCCCTGAGATAATATATTGGCATATGTAAATGGAATATTATTAAATATATAAAATCTATCCATATAACCACTAAAATTTTGTAAATTATTTTCAAACTGAAATGTAGTTGGAGATCCGCCAACATATAGACGACTACTATTAATAAAATTATTTTGATATACTAAAAATTCTTCTGTTTCAAATCTAAAAGTATTATTATTAAAATTTCCTATCGTAATAATTGAATCTGTTTTATTAATTACAATCAAATTTTTATTCGATAAAATTTTACTATAAGTAAATGTAAATAATCCTTCTATATTATTCCAATATTTTAAATATATTTTATTTGCGTCATTAACTCCAACATAAAATCCAGAAAAATTATCAAAAGCATTTCCAGTAAATGATGATAATAAAACTTCGTTACCATTCCTTAATTTTTCATATGAAACAAAAATAGTAGAATTATCTAGCGAAAAATTATTTGTAATATTAAAAAATGTATTTCCATTAAAATATCCAGTACCAGAGTAATTAAAAAATCCATTACCACCAACTGTATTTAATGTTCCAGTAGAAGAATAAGTAGCCCATGGGTCTGGATATACTATATTGGTATTAGTATTAGTATTTGATCTGAATGAAAATGCCGCACTAATATTTTCATAATCAATGTTTAGATCATCTGTAGCAAATTTAATTCCTGATATAATATTAATCATGTCGTTACTGGCCCTTCAAATGTCCATGTTTCATTTATTGTTGCTGTTTTTATATTATTATTTTTTGATACTAATCTATCTTCTAATAATGGATTTTTTGCATTAAGTATATAATTATCTTTTATTCTATTTACTTCTTTCTGAGCTTCACTCTCTGCAAAAGATATCGCTTGATCCATTTTTGCTATAACAGTAGCAGATATTTCTATTTTAGCGCGATTATACGCATTTAAATTTTGTATATTATGCTCTCTAGATGTAAACGCTGAAGTATTTGGAACATTAACGTTCATAGAAGGATTATAACTAACATTCGAAGTTAAACTTAAAATATTTTGATCATAAGACGTTTGTTTATCTGAAAATTGTGCTCCATATTTAATTTGTGCATTAAATTTATCGAATGTAATTGACTCGGTAATTTTTTTAGGATTTAATTTTGTAGAAAACTCTTTATTAAATTCTTGATTTGTTGCTATATTTGCAAAATCTAATCTAACAAATTCTTGATTATAATAAGCTTGTACTTTTGCCCATTTAGTTTCAATATCTCCATATTTACAAGATATTTCAGTACTAAAATTTGCAGTTCTCAAACATTTCAAAGAATCTTCAGACATATCAACTGTATAATTATTAATTATTTCATTTGAATAATCATTATTAAAAGTTATTTTAAAACCTAATTTATTCTCTTCTGAAATTTCTTCAACTGATTGGGCTATCGGTCTATTCGTTACTGTTGATTTAAAAATATTATTAGTAACTTTATTACAAATATCATAAAGATTTAATCTATTATATTCATTTCTTAATTCTGTAATACCAGTACCTTCTAAATTCCCATTTAAAGTCACAGTTAATAAACCATCTTCAATACCCGAATTCAAATCTAATGTGTAACTTAGTATAGAATTATTCGGATTTTCTAAATTTAAAGACTTTTTGTAGTCGCCTTCCCATGTGTAAATTCCATTAAATCTATCAATAGTTTCTATCGATGAGTATAATAAGTACGGACGATTATTTAAGTTACTATTATTATTAAATAATATAGGGGAGATAGTACTAGATTTCCTACTTGCAACCCATAGCTTTGCATTTTGTATTGCCGTGTTATTATTTACATTAATTCCTTTTGCGGAAATCGTACGTGTTAAGGATAATATAGAAGAAGCATCCTCTTTAAAAGAGTAATTATCTTCTGGTTCTACGACCCCATAATAGTCTTTAAATAAACCCGAATCATATACAGATAATTCTATTGTAAATGGCAATATACCATACCATGAAGATTGTGATATATTAATAGAATTAATAACTGTATTATCTGCGCTATATATAGTAGAGCCATCTTCAATAATTAAAAATGTTTTATAATTATCTTTAAAATTATCATAGAGAGACGCAACAGCCTCATTTAATAAAGTAAAAGATTTAGATCCAATATATTTACCAGTCAATTGACCTTCTAACGTAATATTTTGAACTTGATTCCATTTTGTTCCAAAATCAATATAATCATTAGATATGGCAACAAATGGTGTGGGAGCAATCCCGTTAAATGCATCCTTGCCATTATACCAAATTTTTACATTATTATTTCCCATATTATGAATATTTATATGTTGCCTCATAAGAAACTGTTTTTTCAGTTTCCTCTGATGAATAAGAAATAGATTCTAAGTAAGTATCATTTCCTAATGTGGGAGCGCCGCCTGACTCCTGTTTTGATCGTGCAAAATGACTATAACCATTAAATTGTGAACTACTTGTGCAACCAATCTCCATATTCACTTTAACTGTATAAGTACCCTGTTTTTTTAAATCTCTATTTTGATTTAATGCGTATCTACCATTTACTATTAAGAAATCTTTTGTAATAGGCATTAATCCGGTATCTGATTTTTCTATAGTTATTTTTTTTACACCATCGGAATCACTTTGTTTAATTGTCGGATCATCTGTATAATCATAAGTATAATTTATAGTGCTACTATACTTATTTTTATTAATGGTTTTGCTAAGTTCTTTTAATGGAATTCCATTACCATTAGTAGATGCTGATGTATAAAATGCAGTAACTCTACTAGCAATAGAAGTTTTAATAGATGACCAGCCCGCTTCTGCGCTAAGATATTTTTGTTCTGAAGCAATTTTACCCACACCTTTTACCGATCCATTTTCAGATGCAGACCATACTCCATTTTGATCACGATCTAAATTATTTGTATACTCCCATATATAAGAAGAATTTTCTTTTTTAGGATCATTATCAAATGTCACAGTATAGGTTATAGTACCATTAAATTTATTAACTTGAACACCGTTGCTAATAAAATTAGAATTTAAATTTTTACTAATATTAAATTTTGTTTTATAAATTGCAAATACCGCATTACATCTTGATAAAGCTCCGCCTATTTGATCATTATATCCAATCAAAGCGTTATCATACAATGATGGATTATCACTTTCGCCTTTTATGGAACAGTTCTCACTCACTGTAGCCATTCCGTCTTGATTTATTTCAATTGAATGGGTTCTTACTAAAGAATAAGTTACGTCATTATTTAAAGTACTATATGAAAAACTTTTCTTGAATCCACATTTTCCAGTAATAGTATTATAATTTTCAGTATTAAATACTTTATAATTTTGTCTTGTATTATAATTTCCTTCCGCAATATTTGAACTAGAGGGTATAGTTTTTAATAACTCTACAGCTAATGTTTGCGCAAGATTAATTAAATTAATATTCTTATTGTTAGCATCATATTCGATATCAACCGAATGTTCACCGCCTAATACTTTATTTTGGTTATCGAAATCTAATGAAAAATTTTCAGAAAAGCTTTTAATTAAATTAAAGTTTTTATTGTTTAAAGTCGTATTATTAAATTCTTTAGAACTTATGTTAGATAATGGTACTTCTAATAAGACTTCTATTTCAGCTTGGTATTGAGTATATTTAACCCAATTTCCAGAATCAACTGAAAATGATTTAACTTTTCCACGACCAAAATTTTGACCATTAATAATAATATCTTGAAATTCTTTAGTTTCTGTAACTAAAGTTTTAACATTATTAAAAACACCTTTGACTCCATTACCGTTTGCTAAATCAAGAACATACCCCTTAATAGATACATTTCTAGTAGAAGAATAGAATAAAGACTTTTCACCAAAAAAATTATTTTTATGATTATATCCTAGTAATTCTACGTTGTTAAATAATAAAGGCATAATTTTACTTTATCTATGCAGTCGATTTAGGGGGAACTTTCTGACCCAATGCAACCTTAACTTTATCAATAATTGTTGGGATAGCATTTTGTACGGCATCCCCAACAGCTTTTGCAATATCATTAGAACCTTGTGCGTTTACTACTACATTAACTGGGGCATTAGTTGTTGTTTGTTGACCACCCATTTGAGTAGATTGTGGACTTACCACACGATTTACGCTTTCTACAAGAGTATTAATGCTTTTAATTAAGGCTTCAGAACTTAATGCACTAGTGTTGTTAACCGTCTCATTATTTACGACGCCTTCTTTGGTTGGTAATTTTTGCCCAGACATCGTGGCATTAATTTTATCTTCAAATTTTTGTTCTGAAGTTCGTCCGCCAATAGTTTCCAAAATTCCGCTTAAATATTCATTAGATTTATTAATCGCATTAACAGTCGGATCTTGTGATACTAAAGCATTTTTTCCTATATCATCAAGTTCTTTCATTAAGATATCTTGTACTGGTTTATTTCCCATCGAAGAAATTTGTTCTTTAAATTTATCCAAAACGGGATCTTTAAATGACCCCATAATTCCTTTAAATTGAGTTTCATCTAAAGCGCCAGTTCTTTGTGCTATTTGAAGTTTAGCGGCTTTATCTGGAGTAATATCTTTAGTTTGTGCTAGAGCGGAAGTAATTGTCTCTCTAACTAAAGTATCAGTATTTTTGTCTCCAGCTATTTTTTTTAATTCGGTAATAGTATTAGTATAAAATTGAGTTAACCCAGTAACACCAGCTTCATAAGCTTTACCTTTAGTTTCTGGTGTATACCCAGGTAACATATTTTGTAAACCGCCTATTAATTCTAAAGCACTACGACCACGTTCTGGAGCCATTTCTTGTCTAGCCTTAACAGATTCTGGATTTTGATATTTAAATTGATTAGTTCGATTATTATAATCAAATCTACGATCTTTAAGATTTGTACTATTAAATTGGTCGAAACCTTGCACAGCTTTTCTTACTTGACCTAGCGCGCTAGTATCTTCACCTGATGCGTCTGGAGGTTTAAGAAAATTCTCAATTCCACCACCAAAACTAAGTGATTGTCCAATTTTTTGTAAAAGAATTTTTTGGGTTTGTTCTTTTGCTAGTGTTTTAAAAGCCACAATAGATTCTGCTTTTAATTTTTCAATATTTATAGCACCCTTTTTAAATTCCTCTTTTGATTGTAATAAAATTTTATCACGTGTTTTTTCATCAAGTCCTGCTTTAATTAGTTCATCTTTAATTTGCCCCATTATTATTTCTTGTTGTCCAGCATCCTTGGCCGACCCACTAATTAAATTTTTATCTAAAATTCCTTGTATATTATAAAAAGCTGATTTAATATTACCTGTTAAAGGTCCCAATACTTTAGTATTATAAGCTGTAATATCTTGACCTTTTGCAGTTTCTGTATCTGGAGCTTTTACTTGTGTGGCTTCATTAAAATTCTCATTTAAAACCGTCGTTAGAGAATCTATTAAACTTTTATTAGTACTCGTAATACCATCACCTAAAGTTTTCATTATATTTTGAGCGTCTTCTCTCAAAGTTAATTTTTGTGCTAAAGGTGCATTTTCGCCTACAATCGCAGTAGCAGCCTGTCTTGGCCGTTCAAATTGATCAGCAAAACTTTGCTCACTATTAAATTTTGTAAATACCTCTTGCCGAGCCCTTTCAGCTTCAATAGATTGTTGTGCTGCACTAATATTTCTTTGTAGTGCATTTATCATCTGATTTGTAGTTTCAATTGCAGATTTTTTGAAAGAAGCTTCGCGTTTAGCTAAAGCTGTTATTCTTATTTCTGCCGCTTCTTGTTCACGCGTTATTTGTGCAGAATCTTTTCCAGCCATAGCAAGATCAAATAGTCCAGATGACCATTCTGATGTTAACCCGATTAAATTTTTTAAGCTACCTTCTGCATCTTTAGTATTTTGTTCGATAATAGTTTGTTTTTGTGGATTACTATCTGGTATTGCTTCTTGTAATATTTTTTGAAATTCTGGTAATAGTTCTCCAAGGCTCTTTTGTTCTATATTTTGTCTTCCACGGACTGATAAATTTTTCCCTTCTTTGGAAAAGTCCGCATTTGAACTTTTTTGGCTTAACTTTGCGAATCTAAGCGCTATCGATTCCTGTCCATTTTCACCACTCTTGGTTAAAGATGTTGTAATTTTTTCAGCATCAGTTCCAGTCTTACCCTGTAATATATTTGAGCTAATCATATTTTTAGTTACTAAACTAGCCTGTTCACGCGCAGCTTTATCTGATTGACTATCCCCATTTATCATATATTTATCATTATTAAGTTTTCCAGCAAATTCAGCAAATGCTGCATTTTTTTGTTGCATATCAGAATTTCTTTCCTTTTCTTGCTGTATTTTTTGGGCTACCGCCATGGCGTCACCGCCCCCTTTTACTGCATTTTTTATTCTATTACGATCTTCTTGAGATGCAGTTTCGAGTACTGCAGCGTAAGCTTCCCGCGCTGCTTTAAGTTTTTTAGCATCTGGAATTTCACCTGCCAATGCATCGTGTAAATTTTGGGTTACAGTCCCTAGGGCTTGTGTAAAATCACGAAATTTAGACAACTCTTCGGAACTTTTTTGTGCAGCAGCGCTTAATTCTGGAAAATCAGTATTCCATTCTTCAAGTAACTTCGGGACTGTCATTAATGCTCCAGCAGCTACACCAGCAGCAGCTCCAACTGGGCCAAACATAGCCCCCATTGAGCCCATACTCACCATCTGACTAACAACATCTACGCCAGCAGATGCAACACGACCAGTCTTACCTTCTTTTGGAAGAAAATTTTTAGCAGTCTCTGCTAATATAGGAGCTGCTATTGAAGCTGCGCCACCATATGCCGAACCAAAAGCTTTAGTTCTTCCTGCTAAACCTCCCTTGGCTTTTATTACTTCGCCACGTGCGGTTAAAGTTTCATTACCTGTATTTGTAAATTTTTCTCTAGCATTACGAGTACCCCTTCTAGCCTCTTGCGCAGCTAATATAGAGCCGGGCTGATTTCTTACCCCACCAACTTTAGATTGTTCTAAAAATGCCTTGGCAGCAATTTCATTTTGTTTATAGGCGTTTAATGTTATCGTAGAAGCTTGTAATTGTTTTTCAGCAGAAACTAGAGCTTGTTTTGCTGATTTTATATTAATTCCCGTAAGTTCTTCTAAACTATTTTGGTACTCTGCCCGAGAGCCCCTAAGATAAAAAGTCAGCGCCCCTAATTCGGTTCCTAAAGATAAAATTGTTGTTGATATCGAACTTGAGTTCCCACTGTCTACAAAATTTGGAACAAATCCGCCAGCGTACATTCCGATACCCTTGCGCTCGCGCCCGATGGCATCTTTTAATCCATTGGGTTCGTCACGCGTGTTTGTTACGGCAACTGGACTTCCGCTCTTATCAAAGTGCGCGCGAATTTGTGAAATTGGAACGCCACGATTTGTAGACGAAAAATTTGGAATAAATCCGCGTGCGAAACCTTTCTCTTTTAAAGCTCGCTTAATCTCTACCGAACCGCTTACCCCACTCTTTCGGATCTCATCTAAAGCAGATTGACGTTTCGCTTGATAATCTTTATATCCAGGTCCACTCGTTACTGGCTTTGTCACTCCAGAAACAGCTGGTTGTGCATATCTTAAAAGTTTAGTTAGAACATCATCTGCTAATGCTGGAGTATATTTAGCATCGTAAACTCCAGGGGCCTTATTAAAAATATTTTTTAATTTAGAGCTTGGCTTTGCAAAATCTATATTAGCATTTTGTGTTGTAGCTTGTAGACTTTTTTGTACAACACTCTTTACGCCACCTTCAAATGCTACCCCAGCAGCGCCTTTTACTGCGCCAGTATTCGGTAACTCACCTTTTCCTAGTGGCGTCATTGGAAGGCCGCTGCTTCCGAGCACTTGACCAAAATTATTAGCTTGGTTTAAGAGCATTTGCTCTACGTCATCCACAACATTAGGTATATTAATACCTTGTTTTAATTGGCCTTTATTAATACCAGCTGTTGGGAGAAGTCCTTTAAATGCCTGACCTCTATATGTAGATTTTACGGGTACTTTTTGAATACCGCTAGACTCGCCTGGATGAATTAATGAAGCGACTTTTCCCTTTAATATTGGACTACCCGCCGCTATATCTCCAAGGTCGATTACTGATCCAGTACCAGTGGTTGCAAAATTTGGTATGAAACCAGAAGCAGCTAAAGCTAATTCTTTTTCATTAGCAAATGCAGAACCTTTCGGTTCTTTAAGAAGACTATTCATGTCGAACGCCATACCTCTTCCACCACCCATTTTAGTTAATCTCAATAAATATTCATGAGTCCTCATTGCTCCATATTTTTCATTAAGCATTGTTAATGTTTTGTTATTAACAATTCTAGATAAATTTATCCCTGTAGTACCCACAACACCCTGATTGGAAAAACCAGGTTGTTTACTAAAACTTTCGGCTACTTCTTTCGAAGAGCTGGAGGACACGAAAGGTCGTTGGCTGACAGGAGTTGTTAGAAATCTATGGTCCTGTAAAGAATTTTTTACGCCCCTATTTAAAAAAGAATTTTTTGCTTCTTCGAGATCTCGAATACTTCTTGGCGCAAAAATTTTAGAAGAAGAAAGTTTTTTGGCTTCTTGGGGTGTTTTGGTTTTATATCCTCGATATGTATTTAATTCACCCCGTTCATTAAAATTGCCAGTTTTTTTAATATCATTACTTAAATATTGACGATTCCATTTTCTTAAATCTTCTAAAAATGATCTCGGTATTGGGGCAAAATTTGGTATGAAACCAGAAGCGTTCATCGCTTCATAATTATAGGACTTTCCAGGTTTATATGTTTTTGACCCAGGTTTGCCCTTATCTTTATATTTGTCAGGTAGTAATTCCCCCCCTTTATATCTACCATTTCCCCAATTTGACGCAGTACCTAAAATAAAATTCTTTTTATATTGAGGCAGGCCCTTCTGTGAAGATAATTTTTTTTCTAAATTATTTTGTTTAATAAATTGCTGAGCTTTTGCATGATTATAGAACCCATCTTTATTTTTATCAGACCATAAACCAATACCTGGCTTTCTATTCATGACCCCCATTGTTAAGCTGTTGAAACTACTACCATATCTAAGATCTGGTACTCCAAGACCCTTTTCTATTAACTGTTCTTGTAGATTTTTATTGAAAAAATATGGCCTATCGTAAGCTGCGCTACCTGTTTTACCACTTGATTTTAATACCGAATCTAGATTAGGAAACTCTCTATAAATTATACTTTTAGCTAATGATTCTGCGTTATCAGGGCTTCCTGTCTTACCATATTTTTGCCAACTTTCAATCGCATCAACAGACTCAAGTCTCAGTTCTTTACCCTGTAATTTTTTATTGGGATAATCTGTATCTACTTTTAAACTATCACCATCAAACACTGAATAGCCCCTTATGCTATTTTGCGCAAAATTTGGAATAAAACCTCTAGCCGCATAATGTGGAATAACCATCGAATCACCATTACTACCAACTCCTGGATATTCGGTTTCTTGGTTGTTCATTACAAACTTACGACCACCGATTGTTCCTTGCGACATATGTGGGCGAACACTAGGTGTTGCCCCTAAAGCCATTGCTTGCGCTTTTTCTATGCTTCCATCTGATACGAAATTAGGTACATAGCCAGCTGCTTTAACAGTTTTAGTTGGCGTTACTGGAATACCCCCACTGACTCTTACACCCGCGCCATAAAAAGCTTTAGATATTTGAGATGCAACTTGTGCCTGTTTTTGTAATTCAAGAGTTTGTTTTTGAAGGTTTGCTAATAAAGTATTTGCAGCTAAATTTAAACCTTGCTCACCTTTTAATGCTAGCTCTATAAGTTGTGGATTTTTTGCTAAAATCTGTGAAATACTTTGTTGCAGACTTTGTTGCTGAGATGCAGCTTTATTTAAACCAAGTAACTCTTTAAAACTTCCAGTTGCAAATGTACCTAAATTTTTGAATAATTTTAATAATACGCCGCCAATTAATGCTAATCCAGGTCCCGCAATAAATTGTCCTAACCCATCTAAAATTCCTTTTCCAAGGATAGCTCCATAACTATTGGTATCAGCATTATTTATACCACCTAAGAATGTATTAGCACTGCCAACAATACGATCAAAAGATGGTCCTATAATTTTTTGGCCAGCCATAGCAGCGAGTTGGGTAGCATTTTGTTGCAATGTATTTAATTGTGCCGCATAAGTTTTATTCAATTGATCGTTACGCTTAATAGCTTGATCAGTTGAACTAGCAGAAATTTGTAAAGCACTACTATAAACAGAATATTGTTTTCCTAAATCTGCCAAAGCCGCTTTTAAAATATTGATTTGGAATACGCCGCCGACTTTTTCTGCAACAGCGGCTTGTTGAGTGCTACCTAATTTATCATATACTCCAGCTAAATCTTGTAATAATTGAATAGTAGACTTTAATTGTCCAGAAGAATCTGTACTACTTACGCCTAAACTCTCTAATAAATCCACTACCTTGCCGCGCTGTAATCTTGTAAAAATTGTTTTAAAAGCATTACCGATAACAGCACCGCCTCTTGCGGTTGTTTGTTGCGCCGAAGTTACAATAGCAATAAGTTCATCTAAATTAACTCCAGACTGAACGGCACTACTACCAACACGGCTAATAGCTTCCGCTAAATCGCTAGAACTAACTGCAAACGCAGCATCGACATTAGCAAATTTATTTACAACTTGCGTGGCCGTTACTGCTTGGCTAGCAAATGAATTGACTGCCGCAGTTAAAGCTTCAACACTTTTTGCCGCATCTAAACCACTTAATCTTGATAAAATTAAAGCTTCATTTGTTCGTTTTAAAGTTTCAGAAATACCCAAGCCTTGACGAGAAAATTCAGTTGCAGCTTTCGCAACATTATCAAAAGATTGACCTGTATTTTTAGCTATATTAAATAATTCAGATCCAAATTTATTAAGTTCGTCTTTAGAGGCATTTAAAATTACATTGATATCTTGTAAAGATTTCTGTACGTCTATTGTCGAAGAAACAAGGGCATCAAAAGCACGCTGAACACCGTATATAACACCAGCACTAGCACCGAATGCGATAACGCGGGCATTAGAAGCGTCTAAAGATTTATTAAATTCATTAACCTGTCCGGTTATACGTCCAAGAGGCTGTTCACCCTTGGTTTTTAAATTAATAGAATAAACCTTATTAACAGTTTGTTGGATATCTCTATCTAAACGCGCTGTATTTCCGCCAATATCTAAATTAATACTTGCCATGGTGATATATCCTTAGTCCTTGGTATATATTTACACTTATTAATTATTTTCTCGCGCATTTAAATACTCAGATTTTTCTAAAATCCCGCCGTTTTCGCGCGCTAATTCTAATAAACTCTTGCCCTTTAATTTTTCTATTTTTACCCCTAATGTTTTGAGATCTTCTTTAGATGCGCCAACCAAACTAGATACTGCATTTTGGCTAGATTTTTCTTTAGGTATATTTGATGATTGCCCATTTTGATATTGATTATCTACCAATTGCACAAATTTTTCTGGATCAGATAATATTTCCTCTTCTACTGGTTTGCTATTTTCAGACCGATTCTTAATAAAATTTTTGTACATTTTTCCATATAAAATTAAATCAATTTGATACTTAGTACATTTTGTTGTGGCTTTACCCCAAAAACTATAAGCATCCTCATTTAGATAAACAAGGTTTTGGAAAAAACCGCATGCCGCCACGCATTTTAAATTCTGAATAGTAAAAAGACTAGAGTAAATATTAAAATAATTTTCAATTTTATTCAATTCATTCTCTGACAAATTATCGTATTCGTCTTTATTTTTAAATATTTTATTTTGAAAATTTTCGTCCGAATAAATAAAATTAATTAATAATTCTCCGGTTAAACATTTTGTGGCATAATTTTCTAAACAGTATCCTACAATTTCATTTCTTTGTTTGGCGTAAGATAATAAAATTGCCTCATTTTTTTTTATGTCTTTGTGTATCTCTTTTTTCTGAGATGGTAAAATTAATTTTGATTTTGTCTTATATAAGTTATCTATAGTTAATTTTAAAAAATTAATATTAGATTCATTTTCAGACGACCACCAATTACCCTCAATAGCTTGTTCTATTTTTTCTTTTTCAGATAAAAGCCCCTTTTTCCTCCCATTTTCTAAATATAATTCATAATTATAATATTGTGAAAAATGTTCGGATAAGGTTGGATGTTTAAAATAAATATAGTCGTTATTTAATAACTGTTTTGAAAAACCATTGCATATTTCATGGTATATTCTGCCGTATTTATTTGATGATTCCACATTATTCAGCTTTTATTTCTTCAATTATATTTTGAGAATTTTCTTTTTGTTCAGCTTGTTCTTCTTGGGATTGTTCGCTAACTTTTTCTTTTAAAAGATTAGAATCGAAAAATTCAAAATCTTCATTTTTTTCCGCTCTTCCTAGGAACCATAATGTAATTAAATATGTAGCCCTACGTAAAGCACCTAGTAAAAACGAATTAGTTTCTCCACTATCTTCTAAAGAGTCATAATAATTCAATTTATCTTCATACGATTCTCCTTCAAAAAATGGAATATAATTATTATTTTCTTTTTTATAAAAAATATTTAAAACCCACCATAAAATTGTTTTATTACGCGCCTTGGCTTCCGCGGTATTTTCAAATATTTCAATTTGGGAAGATTCGAAAGTTTGAATATCTTTTCTTGTTTCATCCAGTTCTTCAATAATATCATTTGAACGCTGCTTCTCTAAAGCAGATCTTTCTTGGTCATTTTTAATTAAAATAGACTGTAACTCAAATGATAAATCCCTGAATTTGATTAATAAATTACCATACAATTCTCTTTCCTTGTCGCTAATACTTCCACCGCCATTAGATAATATTGTATTCCAGGCGGCTTTAGGAAGCACTCCAGCCTTGGCAAAACGTGAGGTTTCCGCTGCATAAAATAATTCTCCATCCTCTCTTAAACGACGATTAGGTTTTAGAAGTGCAAAATCAGTAGTTTCTTCAGTTTGCGATCCATCCAATTTTTTTATAAGATTCTTTGATTTAAATTCGTACAACCAATTTTTATTTACTTGTTCCATATATTTATATTATTATTGTTTTATTTTAAAATCAAAAGTATTTAAATGTTCTTCTATGTTTCTAGAGCAATTATTACCATGATCCAAAATTCGTTTACGTAAACGCTCAAATTCTTGCTCGTCTATTTTATTTTGATCACGCAAGTCTTCAATTACATAAAGAAAATTAAGATATAATTTTTTAACGTCTCTAAAAATAAGACTATTTACAAATTTATTAATATCTATATCCATATTATCCTTTACTAACCTTTTACCTTAAACTAACTTACACCAAAAAATTTAATAAGACCACTTACAACTTATTA
>Ga0114971_10000790_pt1 | contig 21398 bp, 17 predicted proteins | sample M_140625_MF_Meta_FD_87320 | JGI IMG/M metagenome (GOLD analysis project Ga0114971, IMG submission 87320) | Freshwater microbial communities from Lake Montjoie, Canada to study carbon cycling - M_140625_MF_MetaG | ecosystem: Environmental > Aquatic > Freshwater > Lake | place: Lake Montjoie...
ACTCCGGCTCGGCTTGCAAACTCGCCGGGGTTCAAATCATTCCACTGCCCACGTTGGCGAATCAAATTCTCGCTCGAACGTTTTTCAGATTCCGTCGCAAATCTGTTTGCGTGCCCAGCCGTTGGAAAGTTCTCTCGGGCGAGTTCCGCAGGCGGCCGACTGAACTTGCGATCGAACATCGAACAATCAGATCGTGTCGGTCGCCGAGGACTGTCTGAGCCCCGAGAGGACTTTTCACGGCTGATCACTTATGCATTTCCGTGGCTGTGTCAGTCGCGCTACAGCTTGCGTGCCCAGCCGTTGGGAAGTTCTCTCGGGCGAGTTCCGCAGGCGGCCGACTGAACTTGCGATCGAACATCGAACAATCAGATCGTGTCGGTCGCCGAGGACTGCCTGAGCCTGGCGGGATCTTTTCACGGCTGCCCACTTATGCATTTCCGAGGCTGTATTCCGAAACGCATCAACCAAAGAAAAACCGCTCCTTGCTGAAAGCAAGAAGCGGCTTAAAAAGTCGCTGTAAATTTAATGATCAGAAATCGTCAATTAATTCGCATTTCCACCTTGTCCATTTTGACCACCCTGACCGCCGCGACCGCCACCACCCTGCCCGCCGCCACCCTGCCCGCCGCCACCTTGCCCGCCGCGCATTCCACGGAACAATTCGGTCCGCTCATCTTCGTCGATCGTTCCATCTTTATTCTTATCCGCTTTCTTCGCGGCTTCTTGGAATTGCTCAGGCAGATCTGAAATCTTGCCTGTTCCAAAGGCACCAGCGTTTCGACCACCATCACGACCCTTTGGCATCAATTCCTGTTGCGCAGGAGTCAGAAGCGCTTTCAATTGATCCATGTATCGCGTGCCCATAACGCCGCGTTCATCCATCAATTTTCCAACTGGATCCGCTGCGTTGTTCTGACCAAACTGTCGACCCATCATGGCCATTGGCGAAACCGATCCAGACATCATGCCGATCATGCGTTCTGATTCTTCTAATCGCTGCTGTGGTTCTTCTTTGCGAGTCGCAGTCACCACGCGTTCATTCATGCCTGCTAACTCACCGATGTATGTGACCTGCAAAGCAGAAACAGCGGTTCGCGCTTCTGGCGAAAGATCAGTCAGTTCGAGTGCCTTTGTGAACATTTCCGTTGTTCGTGTCTGACGATAAACGCGACGAAATGCAGCAGCCAATGCAGCTTGGTTAAACTTTGCTCCATCTTCTGCAGGCATCGCTCCAACAATCATTGTTCTGAATTGATCGTTCACTTCGCGAACTGCCTTGCGCAGAGTGATCTGACGCTCTGCAATCGCCTTCGCTGCGGCAATATCTCCGTCAAGAACGACTCGCATCATCTTTGGCTCGCTTTGATCGATGTAACTGTCACGTGAGACCAGCGCATTATCGAGTTGTAATTCGTAATCGTCGAGCGTCTTGGCAGATCCGTCGATCGAAGTTTGAGAGACTCCCGCTTCGTCCATTACGACAAAGAGGTTTGTCGCCTCGCCCGAAAGAATTGCATTATCCATCGACTTCTCACGGCGAAGAAAGCGTTGAAATTTCGCCCAATTTGCTGCCTGATTATCGCCAAGCGTGGCTTCAATTCCCCCGATGACGACTTTCTTGAATTCCGCCTTTTCGGCTGACCAACGATTGATTTCGGCAACGATCTCTTCCATGATTGCCTTCGTTTCAAGATCTGCACCGGTGGCTTTGCGTTCTGCTGCCATTTCTTCGCCCATCTTTGTCATGCGTTCGGAGAAGAATTTCTGGCGAGCCTCGTCAGTCAATGGTCCGCCGTTCTCGACTTCCATCTGTTGGACGTCCTGTTGAATGGTGTCGCGCATTGTTCGCATCTTCTCGCGCATATCGCCGCCCATAAAACTCTGAAACATTCGCATGCCAGCCTCTTGAATCTTCTGCTGTGAAGCTTCGGAAGCAGGATTGAAGGCGAGGTCATAATCATTCAAAAGAGTTTCAACGATCGCCATCTGACCTTCGTCGAATCTGAGTTGTTCTTTAAAGAGTGGGATATCTCGGCGCAAGAAATCAGCCTTGTATCGATTCATAAGTTGATTGAATGCACCCATTCCACGACCGCCGCCGCCGCCGCCGCCTTGTCCGCCGCCACCGCCACCGAATCCAAATCCACCTTGGCCGCGACCGCCACCTTGGCCGCCTTGACCTTGACCACCTTGACCTTGACCGCCTTGACCTTGACCGCCTTGACCTTGACCGCCTTGGCCTTGCTGCTTTGCAGTTTGCTTCGCATCTTGTTTTGCAGTTTGCTTCGCGCTTTTGTCATTTGCCGCGGGCGCACCTTGTGTCGCTCCTTGGAAGGCAAGCGCACTTGAGCCAAACAAAGAAATGCTCAAGATGAGCGAAGAAGAGAAGATGGTCGAGCGCATTGGAGATTGCATCATTTCGGTAACTTTCAGTTTGAATATCGAACAAGAAAACACAGTGGATGACAGAATAGTCCATCGAGCCCAAACAGCGCTCAACTTTCTTGAGTCATTGCTATGAAAACCCAGCTTCGGGACAGGCGAAATAACTAAATTCCACTTCAATTTGAAGCGGAAAGTTGATAAATCATTCCAGGTCCGTCTGCGCCGGAGTTTGTCCCACACACAAACAATGTCCCATCCAGCCCTTCTCCAAAGCTTGCGGGACAAAAACCGCTTTTACCCCCAACTACGACGGGTGGAACGGTCAGTTTGCCGCCAACCGCCCTCAATCCCCACATCGTTCCAACGGCATAGTCGGCGTACAAATAAACTCCGACTAAATTGGGAAACGCAGTTCCTCTATAGACAAATCCGCCAGTCACAGAAACGCCGTCCTTGTGGGAATATTCCACAAGCGGCTCGATGAATTTCGGATCTGCTTCACTCGAATCCTCAACGCCTTGAGTCGGATGAAAACCTTCTCGGGGTCGCCATCCATAATTGCCGCCCTTCGTCACGATGTCGATTTCTTCCCACGCATTTTGACCGACATCACCGGCGTAGATTTCTCCCGTCTTGCGATCGAAAGACATGCGCCACACATTTCGAAGTCCGTAAGCAAAAATTTCTGGTGCGGATTCTACTTTGCCAACGAATGGATTGTCGGAAGGAATGCCATATGGTTTTCCTTCCGCAGGATGATCAACATCAATGCGCAACATTGCGGCGAGAAGTGAATTCGTGTTTTGTCCGTTGCCCCAAGGATCATTGCCCGCACCACCGTCGCCGGTGGAAATATAGAGATAACCATCGGGACCAAAGAGAAGCGTTCCGCCATTGTGATTCCACGCTGGGTCAGGCACTTCCAGAAGTACAAGCTGTGATGCGGGATCGATCATGCCATCTTGCTTCGCCGTAAAACGAGCGAGCACTTCGCGATCAGGGGATTTTTCAGTCTTTTTCGCGGTGTACCACACGTAGAGAAAGTGATTCTCGGCGAACTTCGGATGAAATGCGAGTGAAAGCAAACCCTGCTCATTGAACTTATCAAAGACAGGCTCTTTGATATCCAACACAACACGTCCTGTATTTTCAGGATCCGTTGAATCAATTTCGATGACTCGCCCAGCTTGTTCAACAACATAAAGTCGATCACCACGATCTGGTCGAGCAACGACTTGCACAGGGCGAATCAATTTCGCCTTCGGCCAAACTCTGCGCATTTGAACTTTTGGAATTGCGGTGTCAGAGATTGCACTTCCAGAAGAAGTCGCGCTTGCTGGTGAAGTTTCAGGAACCGCTGCGGGTGTAGGCATCGGTTTGGGCATGGGTTTGGGCATCGGTTTTTGTACAGGCGTGTACTGATCCGCGCCCGCAAATATTGTGGCAGAACCTGCAATGACAACCGAGAGCACGATGGATACTGCATTATTCATTGAAGAAAGGATAGGCGATGAAGCCATCTTGCTCGTGAGATATCCATGCTGCTTCGTCTCATCGAGTCAACGTATCCTGCCATAATGACATTGACTCCCTACGCATTGATTGCATTTTGCTTTGTGCTTGGCCAAGTTGCGCCCGCCCCCGCGCCCGCCCCCGCCCCTGCTCCTGCTCCTGCGCCTGCGCCTGCGCCCGCTCCCGAAGCAGGATTCGATTCGCTCTTTGACGGAAAAACTCTCAATGGCTGGATCGGAAGTACGAGTGGTTATGCCGTCGAAAATGGTGCGATCACCTGTCTTCCAAATGGAAATAATTTGCTGACCGCAAAGAATTACGCGGACTTTCATTTCAAGTTTGAATTCCAACTGACCGCTGGTTCAAACAACGGAATTGGAATTCGAACGCCCGAGCAAGGAGATGCGGCATATGTCGGTATGGAGATCCAAGTTCTTGACGACTCGGATGCGCAGTATGCGAATCTCAAGCCTTGGCAATTTCATGGGTCGATCTATGGAGTCGTGCCTGCAAAACGAGGGCATCAGAAGAATGTCGGCGAATGGAATTCGCAAGAGATCATCGCGAAGGGATCGCATATTCAAGTCATTCTCAACGGAGTCACGATCGTGGATGCTGACATAGCAAAGGCTGCGACCGAAGGCACGATCGACGGAAAAGACCATCCAGGTCTTCGGCGACAGAGCGGGCGCATCGGATTTCTTGGTCACGGCGATAAAGTTTCGTTTCGAAATATTCGTATTCGGGAACTGAATTGACCGAGTTTGATTTTGTACACAGGAAAATAAATTTGTGAGCACAGGTGTCGATGAACAACTTCGCAATGAACTTGCCAGAATTGAAAGACCTTTGGCTCATGCAGGCTTTCTGATTGGCGAAGTTCGAGTCGTCGATGAAGGATCATGGGGTCGCTTGGATGCGGTTGTCGAAGGATGCAATATCGCAGGAAAGATTCAGATTCACCTTGGAAAGAAGGGTCGAATCAGTATTGTGCCGCAGGGAAATGCTGCGAGGGCGATCGCCGTGGTGCTTGAAGGAACGGGTGGAGACGTCACGGCACCGAATCCTTCGCGACCCACTCCTTTGCAAAGCAGCAACACGCAAACTAGCAGCGCGCAATCCAGCAGCGCGCAAATCAGCACGAAGCCCCCTGCCTTGACGCGAACTGCGGATGGATTATCGAAACTAAAACCTGCGACGCGAAGAACAAGCGTGCGCGGAAATACTGGCGAGTTGGTCGTCGATTGCTCAAAGTTTGGAGGATCACTCATCGGGCCAACAGAGTGGCGCGGAGTTTTATTTTCCAGCACAGGTGAATGGCAAGATGTTTTTCATAGTCCACTCTATGAACGCGGACACAATAATCTTGGCGAATTTCTGGCGATCGTCGATGCGTGCCAGCGTCTCGAGCGCGGCGAGTTGAAATGTGTAACGCTCTGGAGCGACTCCAAGACTGCGCTCAGTTGGTTTCGAACCGGCAAGATACGGACGACGATTGACGTGGATGGACAGTGCGATTCGGCGTTTGCAGCGGCGGTGAACGATGCTCGAAAATGGTTGGAATCGGCGAATCGTCCGAAGTGGTTTGCGATGATGTCACGATGGGACACATCAGCGCGCGGCGAGAATCCCGCGGATTTCGGACGGAAATAAGCACGGAATCTACTGCGCCAGAGGTTGAGGCGCGGTGCTTATCAGCGGCAAAAGATCCGATTCTGGAATCGACAAAAAAATCTCTCCAAACTTTGGATCGAAGTGCGTTCCAAGACAGCGTTTTATTTCAGCACGGACTTCACTGATCGGCCGCGCAGGACGATAAAAGCGTGCGCTGGTCATCGCATCGAAACAATCTGCAATACACAATATCCGACCCAATTGAGAAATTTGCTCGCCCTTTAAATTATCTGGATAGCCGCTTCCATCCCACCGCTCATGGTGCTGCAACATTCCAGGCAAGAGGTCGCGCACCTGCGGGATATCTTTTAGAATTTTATGCCCAAGTCTTGGATGCTCCTGAATCTGAGCAAATTCCTCCGGATCAAGATGCGTTGGCTTGCACAAAATCTTTTCGGAGACGCCGATCTTGCCAATGTCGTGCAGCAAACCGCCAACTTCTGCTTGCTTGATTTCCTCATCGGAGAGCTTTGCCGCCTGCGCAAGCAGCATCGCAAATTTACTCACTCGATCAGAATGGCCTCGGGTATACGGATCCTTCGCATCAATTGCTTCGATGAGAGCGCGCATCGTTCCGTCAACCATCAACTTGATTTCCAAGTCAAATCTTTTCTGCATTTGACTGCGTTGAATGTTCGAAAGCGCAAGCCCCAACATACTCGCTACGGCCTTTGCAAATCCAGCGACTTCCTTTGCTGGAGATTCGGTTGCACTGCCGGTTCGATTGTCGAGATACAACCACCCAAAAAACGTGGCTCCAGCTTCGACTGGAACGCAAATCGCTTGACGAATATCAAGTGATTCCAAACTTGCGCCAAGCGTCCCCGAAGATACCCCTCCTTTGAGAATGTAAATACCATTCATAGAGCGTTTCAGCAGACTGCGGCTGATTTCAAGTTCTCCTTGCGATCCCAAAATTGCACCGCGGTGCGCGACAACTTCTGGGGAACGCCAATCAGCTCCCTTGAGAAACGCGACATTCGCAAATCCAGTGGCCACCGAAAGTGACTCGACGGCTGCAACCCCAACGCTTTCTTCATCCGTAGCTTTGTGAAGAACTTGGCTCGCCTCCACCAATTTCACGAGCAAACCTTGAGCAAGGTTTGCGGTCGACTGGGCATCCGAAAGCGCCTCATACTCTCCTTCGATCTCTGATTCGGCGGCGAGTGTCTGAGGAACCAAACCAATTGTGTTATCCGAAGAAGGTCCAACAACCTGAAACTTCCAAGGTCGAATCTCGAACACGTCGCGATGATTGAGTCTCACTTCTTGATGCGCAGTCAACTTGACGCTATTCACAAATGTTCCAGCAGTCGAACCGCAATCGCGAATACGCCAATGTCCTTGTTGATGTCCGATACCCGGTGCCCAATGGATTTCGACGTGGCGCCGAGAAACTTGCTTCTGCACGAGTACGTGTGTGCACCCTTCATCGCGTCCGATTGTGACCACTTTGGGCGACAAAAGATCTACATTCAACTCGCTGTCATTCGAAGTGCCGATTAATCGCCAGGGCATACAGATGATTATCGCATGGAGATCGTAATCATGCAGATATGCAATTATGGAGCAACATTACCGGCGGGACCCTGCGGGTTCCAAATCAATTTGGCTGGCTTGTTCCAATCGCCGCCCGCTTGCGCAGGATCTCGACTTCCTTGAAAGGATCTTGTGCCAACATCGTTGAGAATATGCGCAACGTGACCGTCCGCAAAAACGACATGTCCGCCTTCAAAATAGCGATTTGGAAAGGCGTGCCAATCAGCCTGACAAAGATCCAAAGCCGCTCCTGAATAAAAGTCCGTACCGGATATTTCTTTCTGATTGCTGCGAGCTTCCATCATCAAGACGGTTGTCGCAGAATCTGAAATGTGATGCATCGTGATGACTTCATTCTTCGCATGAAGGGTCGTCGCAACAGAATCGTTCAATCGACTGTTCGGAACATAGTTGAAGTAGAACTTTTTACTACTGCCAAAAGTCCAAGGCGCATTCGGATCGGCATCTGCGCCGGGATCAACCCAAACAGAACGTGCACCTTGTGATGGAATCGCTTCAAGCCCAGCGACTGCCTGATCTACCAAAACTCCATAAGGTCGCTCCCCAACAAGGTCAGCCAAAGCATTGGCCCAGAAAGTCTTCTCGAGCAAATTGGCTTCCATATCAGCAGTCGCAGACCCACCAGTTGCTGATTTTCCTTCCCACGGTAATCGGTCTTTATTGATGTTGGCGTAGTTGTTTGTCGCCGCACCCCACTGCTTCAAATTCGATTGGCTTGCAACAGCATTACTGGACTTGCGCGCCATACCAAGCGCTGGCATCAAGAGCCCCGTCAAGATTGAGATGATCCCAATGACCACAAGAATTTCAATCAAAGTGAATGCGTGTCGGTCACGGACGCTCATACTTTGAATCTTATCTCAACCTGAACAAAAGTCCACATTTTATCCTGTGAAAATGAGGAATTTATAAAACTAAATATGAGATTCTCTGCTCTGAACTTGACTTCCATAGCCTGAAATCAGTTGTCGCAGGATCGATCGAACTCGTGAGGCATCATGCTGATCAAGGGCTGCCTCGAGCACTTCGAGGTGTATCTCAAGCTCTGTCCAAGGGATGAAGTTCTCGCGTGCCTGCATGATTGCCACATGTTCAGTCGGACCACAATTATTGCCAATCAGCAGTTCTTCAAAGAGTTTTTCACCTGGTCGAAGCCCGGTGACTTGAATTTCAATATCTCCACTGGGATGGTCTTGGCTTTTCTCTGTGTACCCCGCAAGACGAATCATAGTTCTTGCAAGATCCACGATTCGGATTGGCTCTCCCATATCCAGTACGAATACATCGCCACCACTTCCCATCGCGCCCGCTTGAATCACGAGCGACGAAGCCTCGGGAATCGTCATGAAGTATCGAGTGATATCCATGTGCGTCAAGGTCACTGGACCACCGCGGCGAATCTGTTCAGTAAAATATGGGACGACCGATCCACTCGATCCAAGCACATTGCCAAACCGAACCATGTTGAAGCGAGTTTGGCGCTTTGGAATTCCGCGATCTTTCGAATCTGCATCACTTGAACGCATATCTGAATCAGAAAGCGCCTGCAAACATTTTTCTGCCAAGCGCTTGCTTGCTCCCATCACACTTGTTGGACGAACAGCTTTGTCAGTCGAAACGAGCACAAATGATGCGACGCCAGTCCTGCGAGCTGCCTGCGCGGCACGTAATGTGCCAAGGACATTGACGCTCACTCCTTCGATTTCATTCGCTTCGACAATCGGTACATGTTTGTACGCAGCAGCGTGATAGATCGTGTCGATTGAATTCTCCGTCATCACTCGTTCGAGTCGAACACTATCAAGGACAGAGCCTAGAACTGCGATAATCTGCAATCCACTTGTGATTCCAACAAGACGACGCAATTCATTTTCGATGGTGTAGAGATTGAATTCGCAATTATCCAGCAGCACAAGTCGTCTTGGGCCTCGTAACAAAACTTGTCGAGCGATTTCTGAACCGATCGACCCCCCCGCTCCCGTCACCAGAACGTTTGCACCGCTGATGTTGCGCGAGAGAAGTTCCGAGACAGGCTCGACTGGAGCCCGCCCCAGAAGATCTTCAATCTTCATGACGCGAACAGCGTCGGTCTGTGCTGTACCTTCTGCGATTTCTTTCAGCGTTGGCACCAACATGACACGTACACCGATCGCTGTCAACTCTTGAAAGATTTCTCGACGCCGGCGTCTCGATGATTCTGGAAGTGCGAGCAGCACACTGTCAACGCGTAGATCGCGCACAACTTTACAAATGTTTTCTGCAGAATAAACGTGCAAGCTGCGAATATGGCTGCCGATTCGCTTCGGATCGTCATCAATAAATCCAACGATTTTTGTACGTTGATCTTGCGCAAGCATAGAGACCAATCCTGCGCCGACATCGCCGGCTCCATAGACCAAGGTTCGAGAGCATGATCTCTGCGAGGAACTTCGAATCATGTATCGAGCCACGGCGCGCGAGCCGCCGATCCCCAAGATTGACAACATCCAAAAGATCAAAATTGCAGAACGTGGAAGACCATTTTGACGGTCATTCATAAATTCAACAAACGCCAAAATCAGTGCGATCGTCGTGACGGCATACCCGACTCTTACTGCAAAGCGAAGTCCGACATAGCGAGTGACTTCTCTGTACAGGCCAAATCCTTGACAGCAAGCAACTCCGACAACAACCGCCCAGAGACAGAGATTGAGAAGCGAATGCCCCTTGATATCTGGCCACAAGTTTTCAAGACGAATAGCCAAGGCTGCCCACATGGCAAAACCCAGAACTGTGAAGTCTGCAATCATGGCAACAATTTGTTTTCCCCGACGCGGAAGCCCTTCAATGAAGGTGATCATTTGAGAAAGAATACAGCAAATCTCTTGTTCAAAATAGGCAATTTTGAATTGAATTGGTTCAGACCAATAATCTCACACATCGATTTGCCAAATGGTTTGCGCGCACTAGAAAAAATAGGCCCGCCGGGACTTGAACCCGGATGAGGTTTAGCTCTGCGGATTTTAAGTCCGCTGCGTCTGCCAATTCCGCCACGGGCCTTTGCGTGGTCAATTCCAATGACTCATTAGACTATCGCAAAAACGCGGCGAGATACAGCGCATCTATCCTTTGCGGATGTCCACGACTGATCACTCGCCACCGCTTACGGCAATCACCGTCATTGATCTTGGTCGCGTCTTGTCCGCACCATTTGCCACATCAGTGCTCGCATCGCTCGGCGCACGAGTGATCAAAGTGGAAAGGCCTGGAATCGGCGACGACTCTCGCGCATTTGGACCGCATCTCAATGGAAAGAGTCTTTACTTCACCAGTGTGAACTGCGATAAAGAATCGATCGCGCTCGATTTGAAAAATGTCGATGATCGGAAAACATTTGAGGCACTGCTCGATGTCGCCGATGTGTTGGTGGAGAACTTTTCTCCAGCCGTCATGGAAAACTTTGGATATGGATGGGAAACACTGCATGCGCGCTGGCCTCGACTGATTTATGGCGCGCTTTCTGGATTTGGAAAGACTGGCCCCCTATCGCCTCTGCCTTCATACGACATCATTGCGCAAGCTCTCAGCGGCATGATGAGTTTGACTGGGCATCCCCATGGCCCGCCGGTACGAGTTGGTGCGTCTATTGGCGATCTTGTTGCTGGTCTTTATATGGCACTTGGTGTGACGAGTGCGATCCATAAAAGAACACGCACTGGCGAAGGATGCTTGATCGATATCGCAATGCTTGATTGTCAGATCGCATTCTTGGAAGCAGCCGTCACAACATTCACGGCAACCAATGTCGTCCCTGCGGCACGCGGCACGCGCCATCCGTCGATCGCTCCATTTCAGTCATTTTTATGCGCAGATCGTTGGATTGTGATCGCCGCTGGCAATGATGTTCTCTTCTCCTCACTCTGCGGCGTGATCGGACATCCAGAGTTGGCGACGCATCCAAACTTTTCGACAAATGCGAAACGGATTGCGATGATCGATGAACTCGATCGAGAACTGACGCTCGTCTTGGCCACTCGTAGCGCGCAAGAATGGATTGATCTATTGACTCAAGTTGGAGTTCCATGCGCGGCGATTCAATCGATTGATGAAATGGTTGTCATGCCGCAAGTCATCGCGCGCAAAATGATCGTGCCTGTCGATGATCCCGCACTTGGCGCAACGCATGTCCCAGGCAATCCGATCAAGATGAGTTCGGTGACTCCGAGGACTTCACGCGGTCGAGCGCCAGATCTTGACCAGAATCGCCACGGGATTCTTGGCGAACTTGCGAATCGAAAAACCAAGGGGAAGGGATAAACTATTGCCATGGAGCAGGACATTGAACGAGCGACGCTTTGGTTCCTGACTGCACGCTTCATGGCTGCTGCATCCGAGGATCTTGCGGTCGACTCCCAACCTTCGGCCGCGGGACTCTTTGCTCAAGCCGTTCTTGGACTTTCAGAAGATGCATGCATTGAGGGCAAATCTCCCTCAAGAATCAACAAACTTTCACTGAACGATTGTCTCTCTGGAGTGACTGCATTGCCACCCGAAGCACAAGAGAAATTTCTGACGGGCGTGCTCATGATTGCTCTGCTGGATCGACAAATGGATGCCGCCGAAGTTCGTTGGGCGACAATTCTTGCAAGTGCAATGCGACTCTCGGCGCAACGTGTCGAGGAGTGCTGCCTCGGCGCACGCATCCTGACTGACATGCTTCATCCAATCACGAGAACTTCTTAACGATGGAAGATTCTTCTTCAAACTTCGGATTTCTTGAAGCGCTTGATCGCCGACTTTCCAAACTTGGAAAGCAAGCAGAGAATTATGTCCACTCTGACCCTGAAGCCTGTTTGTTCAAACTTCGACTGATGGTCGAGATGATGGCGTCGACTCTTGCCCGAGTCACGCTCGGCAACGCACTACCGCCAGAACTTGGCGTGACTTTGGGCGAACTCGAGCGTCGTGGAGTTCTTCCTCGGCACGAGGCGGACAACATGCACGCCATCCGCCGTGATGGAAACTCGGCAGTTCATGGAGGTATCGCGCCTACGTCCACAGCCATGAGGAGATTGAAAGATGCGCACTCGTTGAGCTTTTGGTATTGCCAATCAATGACGCATTCTCAAGGTCAGGAGCGACCTGATTTTCAGGTGCCAAAGCGTCCAGCGATCGAATCTGGGGTTGACTCGCAAGCCGCTGCTGCAGAGACACTTGAGGATCAAATCGAGCAACGCCGACGGCGGACTCGCGAAGCACTTTTATTGTTTGCCAACGCTGAAGAACGAGCAGTCATGACAAAGCGATATCGAGACGAATTGGACGGGTTCGACGCCGTCACGGCGACAGTTGGCGAATTGTCTATCGATGCAGAGACAATGGCGTTGATCATTGCACTTGAACTTGAACAACTGCTCGAGCATCCAGCCTTCGGTCAAGTCAGTCGCAATGCGCGCCGAGAAGCTGAGCTGCAACTGAGCGCAGTCAAGCGTCGGCTTGACGAACAAGAGTTGACCTTCCGCGAAGCACGCGAACGATTGACCAACGAAAATTTATAGTTCCCACGGTCATTCTCCCGAAGATTTTGTACATTCACCCCTATAAGGAGGATCGACCATGGACGGCGACCTATCAGTGGACTATCTCGGCGACGGTTACTACGCACTCTTTCGAGACAACGGCGATCGAAGAATCATCGAGTGTGTTGCCCCGCGAGTCACAGATATTTTCAGAACTGTCGCGCGACGCTTCGGACACGATCATCCCGTCGAGATGTCGTACACCGCGCATTTAATTTTCAAACTCGAAGCTGGAATCGATTTCGCCACCGAACTGGGGGATCAACTGGAAGATCAACTGGGCGATCCGGCTGAAGCCGATGTTGAAGGCGATGACTTTGGAATGTTTGATTCAAAAGAATATTGACGCAAGCGCGCTCGCCTGCAAATCTCCAGTCAAATTCGATTATTTGCGATTGCCAAACATCATCGCAATGCGGAAGACCAACTTCAACGCTTCAAGATAAACCCAAGCAAGGGTGACAACTAATCCGAAGGTCAGATACCACTCCGCCGATGAAGGCGCACCTGCAGAAACTGCGTCTTGAACCTGGCGAAAGTCGACGATCAACCAAAGTGCGGCGACGATCAGCACCACAACATTGATTCCAAGACCGATCATTGCTCCATTGCCACTTCCAGTTGCAGAGCCCAACGAGAGCCACGAGAGATTTGCGCCAAAGAGGCTCATCACCATTGAAATCAGAAATATAAAAAAGATTCCCATGGTGACAACCGAAAGCACGGACTGGAACATTGCTCCGCCCTTGAGAATGCCAAACCGGAAGAGCGTCAACATAGCCAGCATCAATCCCACGACGATGACGAATGCTTGAAGCGCGATTCCACCAGGAACCGAAATTTTATTCGCAGTCAGGATTCCTTCGAGCAACATTCCAAGTGCGCCGAGCATGAAGCCTTGTGAAACTGAATAGAGCACCGTGATCGATGCTGCCATTCGAGGCGAGCGGCGAACAAGAAAAATTGCGGCGATCGAAACAATCATGGAGACGATGAATGCAATCCACATCGCTGCTGGGAAATTCTTGGTGACAGGCACGGCGATCGCGCCAGAAAGTGCGGCAAGGAGCACGCATCCTGCGGTTTTATTGATGATCCCGGAAACAGTGCATGTTCCTGCGGACCCTGCAGATTGACTGATCGCACCTGAAAGAACACTGTCTGCGAGAATTGGATTTGTTGAGACGAGTGACATGTTTTTGAATCCTTTGGGTTTCGCCGACTTTTACTTCGGCTGAGATTGGGCTTGCTGCATCGAACGCTGAATTTGCTCGACCACGGTCTGTTGGTGAGCCAAACGAAAAGTGAAGTCGAATGATACGCCGATATATGTTCGCTGAGAACTATCCAGATGAGTGTGAACGACCTTGCCAGTGGCGACGATTGGGACGGGATGATTACGACCGAGCGGAATTTCAATCCAGAAAATTCGGTGACGACCAAGAACTGCAGAATCTTGTGATTCGACTCGCAGGCCCACGCCTCCGCCGCCAACATTCATCAGTTTTGCATTGAACTTCGGTCCCACTGATGGCATCGGTGCGGCAACGTTTGATGGCAACTTCGATTCGAGAAAGGCTCGGAAGGCTTCTTCATTCGCAGTCTCAGCAGCCACGATGGTTCTGGGATCAAGAAGCGGCCACATACTGACGCTTGGTAATTGCAATTCTGATGCTTCAATTCGCACGAATCGTCGCAAGCAGCGCTCAACATTGTCTGGCAATTCAAGTCGCATGCAGACACCACGAGCGCCCGCTGGGCGTTCATCAGAAATTTTTCGAGATCGGAATTTCCAGCGATTTTGTCCAATCGTGATTGCACCAACGAGAGCGATTCCATCTTCGATTCGAAATGTTTCGCCAAGGGCAACGGGCGCTTCAACCAACACCGACTCTTCTTCAAGCGAAACGATCTTCAAACGCCAAACAAGATCTGATGATCCAACAACTTCCTGCGGATCAACAAGTGGATGTGAATGAATGGCAGACCCAGTGGCAGACCCAGTGGCAGACCCAGTGGCAGACCCAGTGGCAGACCCAGTGCTTGTAATAGAAATCTCCAGCGTCCCCCCTCGCTCAAAGACTTGCTGCATACTTCGCTTCCATTCGGATGTTCGTGATCTTGATGCTGGCATTGATCAGATTGTACTCCAAGTGCGAAACGAACAAACAATTGAATGCGGGAGGAGAAGAACAGCCTGCCATCAACGCGCAGCCGTTGCAATTCAGCGCGCAAATCAACTGCAACGTGCGATCAACATCACCACGCTCAGTACAAGAATAATCAATGCTGCGATTCGCCCGCCTCCGACCATGAATCGACCGAAGGTATTCAAAGCACCTAATTTTCCAAGTTGCTTGGCGCCTTCATCCTCTTCGCCAACATCCACTGAATCCCAGTCGACACTGTCGGCAAGAAATTTGTTCGAACGCAGAGCAGCCTTCGCACGCTCCAAGTCTTCTGCTCGAACTTGCACAGGAATTCCGCCGAGCATTCGATTGCCAGTTCCATCGAGACCAAAGGCTTGAATTGCAGCGCTAAAAACGGCAACGTCTATTTCTCGGTCGCGCAGAATTGCTGCGACGGTTTGCGCTTCAAAGTCGCTGGTCGCCAGATGGACCGTGACCAATCTTGTGTTTTCTTGTGAGGAATTCAAGGCTGGACCTTTGGTTGCGATGAATCTCCATCCACTTCTCGCACTCGATCTACGGCAATCAGCAACGCATCAACATCATCTGGGTCATAAACCTCGCCGCCGATCTCCACTCGCCAATCAGTCACCGCTGATGTCTCGATCGTCAAGTGAGTGCCGGGACTAAGATCTTGGCGTGTGATCGGACGATCAATCACCGTGAGCGTCAACGAATCGTGATCGATTCGCTCCACTGAAAACCACGACTGCTCAATGCGTGGCTCGCCTGAACCAGGAACAGGTGTCTGCACTGTAAATCCAGTGCGTGCAATTTTCTGCCACTCTGGGTTACCAGTTCGAGTCAAGCTTGCGAATGCGGTTGCGAATAATCCCCAAGTTGATCGTGCGCGCCGCTCCGTGGATCGAACGCTGTGCTGTGTCATATAGAGAACTGCGCTGCCAGCTGCGATGCTCTGGACAACTTCTCGAGGCCAGACCCAAAGTGGACGAAAGCGTCCGACAGGTTGAAGAGCGCAAATCACAGCACGAACAAGCGCAAATTCGCTCAATCCATGCGCACGAGCTTGCACTCGCCAAGGCTCAGATCCAGCAGAAGCCTCGCCGATGAATTCCGAAACCTGATCAACTGGTTGCAGCACGACCGACAACTCATCGCCAACTTCGATTGACTCACCAGGATCTGGCATATCGTTTTCCAACAATAAGCCGGCCAATGTATGCAGCAGAACTGCGGCAGATTCGGCCAAATCGCTGGGGACTTCGGCAATTTCAAGTTCCGGAATGCCGCAACGAGCAAGCCCGTGAGTTCCAAGCAAAACCAAATTGGAATCGCCATCTGGAAGCGCCTCGTATCGCCCAAGTCGCCACAGCAATCGTTCGATCGGACCTGAATCCTCCGCCAGAAAATCTCTGTCGATTCTTTGGCGTGGATAGACCTCGCCAGTGATGACATCAAGAATTGCGACGATATCGGGCAGTGCACCGCCAAGCATTCCGACACTCATAAAATATTCTTCTGCGGGTTCCTCAACAGAGAGAATCGTCTGCATTCGAATCACCCATGGACAGCGGGATGCCTCTTCGCCAATTTGACTTCGGTCGCGATCGGATAATTCTCGTGCGGGTTCGCACCAAATCACGAAACCAGATTCAATTCCAGGAATTTGCACACCGAACGCCCAAACTGCATCGTCGTCGGTCTCGATAGGTTCAATCGGAGCCTTCGAACCAACCCACGCCGTAACAGCCGTCGAGAATTCCGCACCAGTCAATGCTTCTGCATGCGGCCAGAATGCGACAAAACCGCTCTCCTGCGGTTCGACATCCCAGCCACCAACCGAATCTGTATCGGAATCTTCTTCAGCCATCGGCACTACGCTAGTGTCAAGAGTACGCAAATCCAATGAGCCAAACAAATAGACCAACCATCTTTTCGACTGCCCTCTTTTCCCCTGCTCCGCATTACTGGCGCGGAATCAATCCAGCTTCTGCAGGGGCAACAAATAGCTCATTTGTAGGCAGATTGATCGGATGGACTTTGCTGCTGACGCTCTTCATCTGGTTTGGAGGACTTGTCCATCTCGATGCAGAGGGCGTTCGTCTTTCTTGGTCCGAAATTTCTTCCACGCGCATCGGCGCTGTCGGTGAGCATGTCATTGCGACTTTCAGCGAAAAGGAATTCAGCATCGGACCATATACAAGTGAACCGCTGACCGTTGCAAGGTGCATCGCTTCCGTTCTTACGGTTGCAGGATCGATCTTCTTGATGCGCTTCTTGATCTTGCCAATGACATGGGATCGCAAAGCAGATCTGCGGGTGAACAACCTTCGGCGTGCTGCGGCCAATTTATTATGTGGGCAAATTATGGCAGCGCAAGTGCTTTGGTGGCTCGCAATCGCAACGCTTCTCTTTCTTGCTGCAATGATTGCACCCGCTTCGATGCTGACTCTTGCGCGCATCTTTGGCAGAGGAATGATTGGCGTGATCGTGCTCCTTGGCCCTGCATGCTTGATGATTCCACACTTTGACCCAATGGCATCTTTGACTGACCAAGGTGCGATCATCCATAGTTCTTGGGTCGCAGCGCTTGTGCAATTTCTTGTGGGCGCTGCGCTGCTTGTGATGCTCTACTTTGCAGGCGCTGCGCTCATCATCTGAAGCCAGAGCAGTAAAACCAAAGCAGTAAAACCAAAATAGTAAAACTAGATCAGCAAATTCACCATTCGCTTCGGCACGACGATGACCTTCTTTGGCGCTCGCCCTTCCAACAGTTCACGCACTTTCGCATCTTCAAGAACCAATCTTTCAATTTCCGCAGCATCCGCACCGCTTGGAACACCCACTCTCGCTCGAACTTTCCCCTGAATTTGCACTGGCAATTCAATCATGTCATCAACCAATTGCTTCTCGTCCACGATCGGCCACGATGCATCGCCCACACTGGTCGATTCTCCGATTCGATGCCAAAGTTCTTCTGCAATATGCGGAGCAAATGGGGAAAGCGCGCAGAGGAATCTTCGCATTTGATCCGCAGTAAGCCCGCCATCAGATGGATCTTTCATCTGCGTCGGACGCGTCGCAAGATTGACCAATTCAATCAACGCTGCAATCGCAGTGTTCATCGCCAATCGCTCGATGTCGTGAGCAACCTTCTGAATCGTTCGGTGTAATTGCCGTTCAATATCTGAATTCGCTTCTCGTGCAAACATCACAGCGCCTGTGCGTTCATCGATTGCGAGTCTCCATACACGCTGAAGAAATCGAAAGACTCCAGCAATATCACGAGTATTCCACGGCTTCGAATCGGCGAGAGGACCCATGTACATCTCGTACAGTCGAAGTGTGTCTGCGCCATATTCTTCGACAACCTCATCCGGCGTGACAACATTCTTTAGACTCTTGGACATCTTTGCGATCACACGCGTGACAGGTTCGTTCGTAGCGATCTCACGCCACGAACCAGAATCTTCCCGCACTCCATCCGTTGCGATCAATGATCCATCGGCGCGTTCAAATGCAAAGCTGGTGATCATTCCCTGATGAAAAAGTTTTGCAAATGGTTCTGGAGTACCAACTTCTCCAAGATCGAAAAGCATCTTGTGCCAAAAGCGTGAATAAAGCAGATGCAAAACCGCATGCTCGGCGCCGCCGATATACAAATCAACGCCGCGATCACCCATCCAATATAGCTCTGCATCTTTGCCTACAAATCGCGTGGAATTCTTCGGGTCGCAGTAGCGCAAGTAATACCAACATGAACCCGCCCATCCTGGCATTGTGTTGGTTTCTCGGCGAACAAGCGTTGACGGCGCGAGCAGCGTTGGGTCGACCCCTGCTTCACCAGCAGTTGTGTGAACCCACTCCTTCGCTTTTCCAAGTGGCGGCACTGGATGATCACTCTGCACTGGTTCGTAATCCGTCAACGATGGAAGCTGCACAGGCAGAGCAGATTCCGAAATTGGAAAGTGCATCCCTCGATCATCAAACACAATCGGAAATGGTTCGCCCCAATATCTCTGCCGGCTGAAGAGCCAATCTCGCAGACGGAAATTGATCCGGCGAAAACCAAATCCGCATGAAGCCAACCAATCAATCATCTTGGACGTCGCTTCACTTGTCGAGAGTCCATCAATCGACACTTTCTCATTGGAAGAATTGCATGCGATGCCAGCTTCTGACGTTGCCAGTTCGCCGGTCCAAGGACTTCCATCGACCGCGGCGACAACACAGCGAATGGGAAGATCGAAGCGTTTGGCAAATGCGAAGTCGCGCTCATCATGCGCCGGAACTGCCATGATTGCGCCCGTGCCATAAGCCATCAGCACATAGTCCGCTGTCCAAATTGGTATGAGTTCGCCTGTTGCAGGATTCCTTGCAGAAACTCCGAGCGAAATCCCTGTTTTCTCGCGACTTTCTGCTTGGCGATCGATGTCTGAACGATTGCGAGACCATTGCACATATTCGACAATCGCTTGTTGATTCTTTGGCGAACGTCCGCGCACCCATTCCACCAACGGATGCTCTGGCGCAACAACCATATATGTCGCACCAAAGAGTGTGTCTGGTCGAGTTGTAAAAACTGTGAGATCGCCAAATCCTTCGATGGCGAATCGAACTTCCGCGCCTTCGCTGCGACCAATCCATGCAGCCTGCATCATGCGCGTGGACTCGGGCCATTCGACAAGATCAAGATCGTCGAGAAGTCTCTGCGCATACGCCGTGATGCGAAACATCCATTGTCGAAGCGGCATACGAAAGACTGGATGACCTCCACGATCACTGCGACCATCAATGATTTCTTCGTTGGCAAGCACAGTGCCAAGCGCGGGACACCAATTCACTGTTTGCACACCGAGATATGCCAAGCGATGCGTATCCAAATGCGCTTGCCGTTGTAGTGGCGTGCATGCCGACCACTTTTGCTCGATCTGTTGCGCCCCCAAAGCAGTGCCATCGCCACCATCGCCCATCACCGAAATGACGCAATCTTCCTTTTCAAACTTCAACTCGAGTTCCGCAATCGGCCTAGACTTTGCGCTCGAATTGTCGTAATAGGATCGATATGCCCGCAACCAAATTGATTGCGTCCACCGATAATAATCAGGATCGATCGTGCCGAATTCGCGCGACCAGTCATATCGAAATCCCAACCGCTGAAGTTGTCGCCGAAAATTATCGATCGCCGTACGCGTTGTGATCGCTGGATGCACTCCAGTTTGAACTGCATATTGTTCCGCAGGCAAACCAAACGCATCCCATCCCATTGGATGCAGCACATTGAATCCGCGCATCAATTTGTATCGCGTCAGAATGTCCGTTGCGGTGTATCCCTCGGGATGTCCGACATGCAGACCCGCCCCTGATGGATATGGAAACATATCCAAGATGTAATACTTCGGACGCGTCGCATCAAATCCAACATCGCCCGGATTTGGCGCACGAAATGCATCGTCGGCGAACCACTGCTTTTGCCAGTGCGTTTCGATTTTGCCTGCGCACTGCGCGTCGTATCGATGAGGTGTTTCGGAATCAAGCATAGGAAACTCCGAAGGATAGCCACGGTTCTTTGACGTTGTCGGAATCACACTTCGCGAGATCTCTTTCGCGAGGTTCTTCGGGCGCGTTTATGCCGACTGCGGACGACGACTTTGAAATTGCGACTGCTCGCTGACATACTTCATCGCATCGCCAACAACATAGAAACTGCCAGTGACACAGACCAAGTCATCTTGACTTGTTGCTCGAAGCGCCAACTGAATGGCTTCGCCAACAGTCCGCGCAACTTGACTCATCTTGCCGCTTCGTTCTTGAAAGAGTTTTTGCAGCTCATATGGATCCGCTGCGCGAGGATTGCTTGATGCCTTCGTGAAGATCACTTTGTCAGCTCCAAGGTTCAGTCGATCAAGCATCTCGCCAACATCTTTGTCTTGGCAGCAACCAAAGACGCACACCATGCTGTCATACGGCACATGAGCGCCGACGCATCGCATGAGCGCATTGAGACTGGAAGGATTGTGCGCGCCATCGACCAAGACTCGCGGCCGATCGCTGATGAGATCCATGCGACCCATGACCTTTGTCTTTGCCAAACCGCCAGTGACAAGATGCTCTGGGCAATCAAAGCCCGCTGCGCGAACGCATTCGACTGCGGCGAGAGCGAGCCCACAATTGGTCGCTTGATGTTCGCCAGGAAGAGGCACTGGCAAATGTTCGATGCGAGACTGCTTGGTGTAATAGCAGACTCGCGTGTGCGGGCCAAGTTCTGGCGACGTGCAGAATCGACTGGAAAATTCAATATCTTTATTGACAATCTTCAGTTCCGCGCCAACTTTTTCCGCAACTTCGATAAATGTTTTATTGACTTCTGGTTGCGCATCGAAGACGATTGCAGGAACGCCGCGCTTAAAAATACCCGCTTTTTCACGAGCAATCTTGGGAAGTGTGTCACCAAGAATGCGCGTGTGATCGAAATCAATTGTGGTCACGACTGTGACAAGTGGCGTCAGCACATTCGTCGAATCCAATCGACCGCCGAGTCCAACTTCAACCACGGCAA
>Ga0114971_10000791_pt1 | contig 21396 bp, 14 predicted proteins | sample M_140625_MF_Meta_FD_87320 | JGI IMG/M metagenome (GOLD analysis project Ga0114971, IMG submission 87320) | Freshwater microbial communities from Lake Montjoie, Canada to study carbon cycling - M_140625_MF_MetaG | ecosystem: Environmental > Aquatic > Freshwater > Lake | place: Lake Montjoie...
ACCCACCAGAAGTTGCGTAGATGCCGTCAATTCCAGATATATTAGTTGGATATATCCAAGATTCCCAAGTAAAAGAATCTGTACCAAAATTAAAAATGGAATTATAATTTATAGAAAGATAATCATCTGTACCATCAAAAAATCCACTTGTACCGTTAAATTTGCTTTGTGCAGTGCTAATCGCAGCACCATTATTTGATGTAATTGTAAGATTATTTACACTGTTGTCAATAAAAGTTGTACTGCCGTTACTGCCACTAAAATGCAATAATAAACTACAGCTTGGATAATATTGATCGCCTACAATTGATGCACTGTTCCATTCTTCAACTACATTGATTCCCCAGTTATTATTTGTGAGCGTCAAACCTGTAATTGTAGCTTCTTGTGAACTGCTGAAGTTATACAATATTGTTTGATTATTTAAACTGGCTACACTTACAACAGGTGTTGAACCACCTCCACTACCACCATTCATTGCATACGATGATGTTACAGCGTAACTAGCAGTTCCTAATAAAGAACCTGTTATAGATCCATTTGGCTGTATTAATGATTGTCGTAATCTTGTAAATGGCATATTATTAGACCTTTGTAATTGTTATGGAATTATAATAACCAGTAGTAGGAGCCGTTCCTACATCTGGAGTAACAAAAAATGTGTTAGGAGGGTTAGTACCTGCATGTGCCGATTGTGTACCAAGGTTGACATCTCCCCAATGAAAAAGTCCAAATCTGTCTGATGTATTGGTTACACGATATAGACATTCAAACGATATACCCCACTGCCCCGACGGCGCTCCCGATCTATAACCGTTGCCCACAGGCAATGCAGTATTATTATTTTTACACACCGATATCATATTCCATGTATCTGTTGTGGCTCTTACATGATATACCAACCGGAATATTCCAGTGTTCAAATGTCGCCAATGATAAGCTTCAATACCATTCACGGTTGATGCCGTGGCATTAATCGTTATATTTTGTAGAATCAATGCGGTATTAAACGGCACAATCACTATATTTGCGTTAGGCAAAGTATACGATACTGTACTGGACAAATGAGCACATTCTGTGTTATTTGTCAAAGCATAACTAGCAGTGACAGCATAACTACTACTTACAGATGAACCGGCTAAAAATCTTATATCAATAATAGAACCAGATTCGGCATTTTCTGTTAAAGTTAAAGTTGAACCTGAAACAGTATAACTGCCTGTTCTGGATTGAACTAGACCGTCTAATATTACTAAAATTTGATCATTGTTACTTACACTCTGTGTTAATGATAATTGACTTACAGAAGCAGTAGGTACAAATGTTTGTCCAATTAAACTGGATGTAGACGATGAACCACCACTGCTTGCAGCATTTAATGCATACGAAGCCGTCAACGCATATGAACTACTAACACTATTTACTACATAACTTGCAGTTGAAGCATTAACAGAAAAACTTGAACTGATTGAATTTAAATTGTAACTGGATGTTGACGCAAATGATGAACTTGTCGCAGTAGTACTATTTAAAGAATAACTTGAACTTAATGAATATGACGCACTCGTTGCAGTATTGGCACTATTCGCAGATGTCGCTGTAGTTGCAGAAGTAGCACTACCTGCAACAGTCGCATAACTCGCACTAGTAGCCGTATTTGCACTGGTTGCAGATGTAGCCGATGTCGCACTTGTAGCAGAAACCGCAAATGTTGAAAAACTGCTACTTATAGCATTTGTTGCCCAACTACTTGTTATAGGATAAGTACTACCAGTAGTTAATGTTGTACCACCGCCAGCTGCATATGAAGCAGTCAATGCATTTGTAGACCAACTACTTGTACCAAAAACACTGCCGGTAAAACTACTCGCACTTATATTTCCATTCACCTGTAATTTAGCTATAGGATTGCTTATACCTATACCAACCCTGCTCCCAGTTACCACTAAAGCATTTGAATTATATGTTCCTACCACCAATCTATCATCACTAAATACCTCCAATATCGGTAAACCGCTAATGTCATTTACACTCATCAATGACCCACTTAAACTATCATCTACACTAAATAATGAACCCTGTGTTCCCTCTACACTAAATACTACAGATCCTGAAACAAGCGAACCACTGCTATTAATATTTAATTTAGCATTCGGATTAATAGTCCCTATACCAATATTACTACCAGTTTCATACATTACACTGTTTCCAACAGTCGTAGTAGATGTAAATTTAGATATGTAATTTAATGAACCAGTTACCGTTCCACTACCACCTCCACCACCAGAAGCATTCAATGCAAATGATGCCGTTAAAGCATTTAATGCATATGAAGCAGTAACAGAAAATGATGATGTACCCAGAAATCCAACACCGTTACTTACACTAGATGTAAAACTACTACCACTAATATTACCACTTACTTGTAATTTAGCTATAGGATTGCTTATACCAATACCAACCCTGCTCCCAGTTACCACCAAAGCATTTGAATTGTATGTACCAACTACTAGCCTGTCATCACTAAATACTTCCAATATTGGTAATCCACTAATATCGTTAACACTCATCAATGAACCACTTAAACTGTCATCTACACTAAATAATGAACCCTGCGTTCCTTCTACACTAAATACAACTGAACCAGAAACTAAAGAACCACTACTGTTAATATTTAGTTTAGCATTCGGATTGATAGTTCCAATACCAATATTACTGCCTGTTTCATAAATTACACTGTTTCCTATCGCACTTCCAGATGTAAATTTAGAAATATAATTTGTAGAACCACTAACAGTACCACTTCCTCCTCCACCAGACGAATTCAATGCAAATGATGCGGTTAATGCATATGATGCACTATTCGCTGTATTCGCTGTATTCGCTGATGTAGCCGATGTAGCACTAGTAGCTGTACCAGCCGTAGTTGCGAAACTTGAACTTGTTGCAGTATTTGCACTAGTTGCGGATGTCGCTGTATTTGCGACATTTGAATAACTGCTACTAACACTATTTAAACTATAACTTGAACTAACACTGTTCAAATTATAACTGGATGTAATTGCGTATGATGAATAAGACGAACTAACAGAAACACTAGCGGTATCAGCAAAACTACTACTAATTGCATTTGTTGCTACATTTATATAGCTAGATGTTAACGCAACTAAAGCAATAGATGCAGTACCTAATAAACTGCCAGTAATATTTGGCGAACGAAGTGATCCTGTAAATTGATGCGTATCTGAATCTGTATCACCAAACTTAGTACTACCGTCAAAATTAGATGATGTAAAATAACTGACCGATGAACTTACTACATATTGTTGCGCAATCAAACTGCCAATTACTGTTATATTTCCTTGAACCGTTTGACTTCCACTAAAATTATTACTGCCAGTAGTAGCAAATACAGTTGATGATGTATTATTTAATAAATTAGCATTTGTTGCGAAACTTGCACTTAGTGACGCAGTTATTCCTGCAACTTCAATTTGACCAGATGCGGTATTTAGTGTTACAACCGGACTTGAATTTGCAAATAATGTTGAACCAGATGTACTTAATACTGTTTCTCCAATGTAAATACTGCCGGTACTTACATATAAATCTTTCCATTTGTTGGTAGGTGAACCCAAACTATATGTTGATCCTGTAATTGGAATCAAATCTTGCGCAATCGGACTCAAATTACTTGCAGTTCTTGCAAAACTACTACTAATAGATACACTGCTAAAACTACTGGATATAGCATTATTAGCAAAACTACTAGTTCCCAATAAAGATCCTGTAATTGATATAGCATTAACAGTTCCACCAGATAAATTGGTTGCGGTAGTACTATTTAACGAATAACTTGCACTAATTGAATTATTAGAAAAACTTGCGGTTAGTGCATAGCTAGAGGACGGCGATAATCCATAGAAGCTACCACTAAAACTTCCTGTAAAACTACCAGACTTAATTAAATCTGTAGATAATTTTCTCATTATACATCAGTTAAATCATCAATTGGATTGTATTGTGTCATTGTCATTATACTGGAAGTAACATATTGATATATTTCTTCTTGTGAATGAAATATATCACCACTACCAGGATTGTATGGTTGTTGTATTGTCATAGACCCAGATGCGTCAAATACATTAAATCCTGTATTATTCGGATATCTTTTAAAGAATGGAATTAAATTTGTCATATTAATAAGTATATTTTTTCTTAAAGAATATTGGTTTTAAAACTATATTATATGTACTACTATCGGATAATTCTAATTTTATAGTTTTTGTATCTGAAAAATTGACATATCCTATAATTCTTTTTGCATCAGATGATATAGAAAATCCTAATGGCAATGAATATGTTGTTACAATTGTTAACACAGAATCAATTTCTTGGTTGAATACTGCGTTATAGTCTACTTCGTATGTAAATGTTTTATTTATTGACGGAATGAAATTATTAGTGTCTGTATTTATTACAACGCTTGAACCGTTTAATATAGTTTTATCTATAGTACCAATGGTATTTATTGTTGCACTACTTACATAACCATCACCTGTATATATAGTTTTATCTGTAATACCATCATTTCTTTTAATGATATTAGAACCAGTTCCTTTATAACTATAATTTTTACTTGGGTCTGATAGAGAATTAAATATTACTTGAGATGATTCTATGGTTGTTCTTTCTACATTACCCCGTGTAAATATTGTAACATCACTTACATAATTATCACCTGTATATATAGTTTTATCTGTTATACCATCGTTTCTCTTAATTAAATTAGAACCACTGCTAATTGTGTTTATTCTGGTACTAATTGTCCCTTCAGTAAATATTGTAGTATCGCTTATATAACCATCGCCTGTATATATAGTTTTATCTGAAATACCATCATTTCTTTTGATATTATTGGAACCACTACTAATTGTGTTTATTGTATTATTATTTACTGTACCCGTAATATTAGTTATTAATATATCTTGAGATGATGTAAAATCATTAGTACCACTAGGCAATATTAAATTTGAACCCGTCAAATAATCATTGGCAAATCGTATATTTAATATATTTGAATTACAATAATTTGATCCAGATAAAAATCCTGTGGAAGTTGGATAACTTGAAGATTGTGTAATATAAGATGCATTCGTATATCTTGCTATTCCTGTAGTGATTCTGATTTTATCTAGATATCCTGAAAAATCATTGCTTGATGTATTTACCAATCTTCCAATAAATGATGATGTAAGTGACGATAATAAAGTGGATGGATAATTGTAAATTGAATTACTAACACTATTTTCAAGAACACCATTTAAATATAATCTAGTTATATTTCCGTCATAAGTTACGGCATAAGAATACCAGTTATTATCTACAATATTAGTGGATCCTGTTAATAAATAACTTGATGTATTATTTGTATAGTATTCCCATATAATTTTTGATGAACTAATTCCTGCGTTATAAACCAATCCAGACGAAGTGTTATAATTTATTGAACCAGCTCCTCTTGATAAAATTGTTTGATATTTGCTACTTGAATTTGTATAAAAATCATATTCAACTGTAAATGGAGATTCAAAAACAGACCCTGAACCCAAATTTAATAGTGATGAACCACTTATTCTTACATAACTACCGGACCCATTAAAATAACCATATCCACCAACAACAGGATCAGTTGACGGATTATCATAGAAAGACATTGTTGCACTTCCAGTCAAAGTATGAATCGTATTTCCATTAACTGTAGTAACTGTACCTCCTGTTGCTTTTTGTGATCCATAATATCTGACTATGACAATACCAGATCCACCATTACCACCATAGTTATTTGAATTATAATGACTTCCACCACCACCACCACCGCCAGTATTTGCTCCTGCATTACCACCAGGAGTATTTGTTTGTGAATTAATACTACCACCACCACCAGGTGAACCGTTATTTAAACCCGCACCGCCAGTTGTGGTTCCAACTGCACCACCACCACCACCACCAATACCACCATTACCACCGGGTGATACTGAATATGCAGAACCACCACCACCACCACCAAAATAATATGGACTCATTACAGAAAAAAGTAAACCGGGACCACCATTTGGTATATTTGGTCCTGAACTACCAGCTCCTCCTGCACCGCCGCCACCGCCGGGATACCAAGCATATAGTCCTGTACCACCGTCGTATCCTTGTCCTGATGTTCCTAATCCTCTTATACCACCACCATAACCACCACCACCTTGTCCTCCACTTGGAAGAGTGCCACCTCCGGACGCACCACCTCCGGACCCACCATCGCCAGCAGGACTAGTAGATCTATCATGACAACTAGCACCTCCACCACCGCCAACTGCTGTTAAACTACCAAATACCGAATTATTACCATTAGTCCCTCTAGCTTGACCAACCCCAGCAGCCGCTCCTGATCCACCATTACCTACGGTGACATTAATTACAGAACCAGATGTTATGGCGTATGAATTATTATAAATCACTCCTCCTGCACCACCGCCACCACCCATATCCGAACCGCCGCCACCACCGCCAGCTACTACAAGAACTTGTATTGAATTTGTTATATAACTTGAAGTATTTACTGTTGGTCCAGTATTGATAGTAAATGAACCGCTAGATAATAGTGAAAGATTTGTAAATGCTTGATTTGATAAACTATCAAAGTTAAGAACAACTTTTGTATTATTATAATTTGAATCCCGTGTGGGGTCAACAGGATAATTACTACCTGTACCATCTTGTATTAAATAACGATATTGTCTTTGGTTATTTATTTGTAATATTTGATTTCTATAAACTCCCGTTTTATCTGTATTTGGACCTAATTCTGGATTGTCATATGATAAAAAATATGTTTTAAATAATGATGATGTATTATTTAAATTAATTGATGTAATTGTTGTAGATAATTGAAATATTTCGTTTCTATAAACTCCCGTTTTATCTGTATTTGGACCTAATTCTGGATTGTCATATGATAAAAAATATGTTTTAAATAATGATGATGTATTGACTGTATTAATTATTAATGGTGTAGAAGAAATTGAACCAATACCATACAATGTATCATTAACTGATAGTTGTACTATTTCATTTCTATTAATTGAATTATTATCTGTACTTGGTCCTAATTCTGGATTTTCATACGGCAAAAAATATCTTGAAGATGCAGAATTGGGGGTTTTATTAATTGTTATGGTTAATGGATCAGATGTTAATACAGAATTACCTATAGGAAGTGAATAAACATTTTGTCTACCCAATACTTCACCGTTAATTCCTGTATCACCAAAATTATATGGAATCTCTTTGACCATTTAGAAATTTGAACTTGCTACAATTCGTGTAAATCCACCATTATTAATTGTTATTGGAACACTAATTGATCCTGAACTTGATGTAGATACATCCAATACTCCCAATCCATTTGATGTAAATACTGCGGAATTACCCTCAATAGTCAATCTACTTGACACAGATACAAAACTCCCCAAGTAATTTCTTGCTTCAACATTTACATTGGATGATATTGCACTTCCTGTATAATTATACGATGATACAGGAGCAGTAACATTTATCTTTACTGGTGAATCCAATGTAAAACAATACAAATCATTAGCGTAATTTGTTAACCATAATCTTCCATAAGTATCTGTACCAAAGTGTCGCCATTCACCAGGTATTACTTGCGCCAACGACAAAGCTTTACTAGATGTATTAAATGTATATACCGCAGCATTATATGTTCCAACCGCTAAAAATCTAGTATTATCATCATTCATTCCCATTACCGCTCTTGTTTCTCCACCTATATCGTTATAAATTACACGACTTGATCTATAAGTTAAAGCAGAAGTATTACTACTGCTTACTTCAAATACAAGACTTGTATAAAATGATTTGTTAGTTTCTTCATAACTAAATGGAGACATATTAAATGCTATCAAATATTTAACAGAAGAAGATGGACTATTTAAAAATAATTTGGTTCTTCTTTGAAATTGATAACTATCAGATGTAGTCCAAGTCATTGGCCATAAATCGTTTGGAGTAGAACTACCGGATGCAGTAAAATCAATACTACATGTGCTTTGATAGGCACTAATAGATGATGATATTGATCCTGATGCTTGATTACCGTCTTTATTAAAAATAATTCTGTTTATACTATATTTTGGTCCAGTCGCAGATCCAGATGGTATAGCATTTGGTACTACGTGTGTATAATAAAACCCAAGACTACCACTGCCATCCACATCAAATGTTTCTGATGGAATTGGTACATGTGAACCACTGTGTGTAAAATCAATTGAAATGCTTGACGATACTAACGATTTAAAATATGTTAAAAATTGTGTGCGTTTTTGATTATCAACGCTTCTAAATGCAAATATCCTAGTACTGCTTCTACCAATATAAGCATGATAACAATTAGTGTTATTTTGTATACCGTCGCTATTTGTTCCAACATTCGTATTTTTATTTCCAACTGCAAATTGTCCGCCGTATCTATAGGCATTACTATTTGACCTCTGTCCACACCCTAACATATAAAAATTAGAAGAATCTTCATCAATAATCCAATTTTCATGTCTTCTATAACTATCACCTGTAGTCGCATCCGGTTTATTTCCAAGTGCATATGATAAATTTTGGTTGGCGGGATTAAATTTCCACATTTTATAACCACCATATTCCATGACATAATAATTGAATCCATCAGTCCATCTATATCCTATCACATCTTTCATTCCACGCATTGTATCATCCAAACTAAATGCGCTAAAATCGTTAGTTCTAACTGTATGATTGCCATTATCCATTGTGCTGCCTAACCATCCACAATATTTTGTAAATATAGTACCGTTGGTGTTTACATTAATATTGATCGGATAAAAAATTTTACCAAACAATGGTGTTAATGTTGATGCGTCGTGTTCTTGACCATTTATAAAAATACTCGTAGGAGTTTCAATAATTGTGGTCATTCCAATATTTTGATTTTGTCTGTTGATTAAACTCATATTTTATAAATTAGAAATTTGAACTTGCTACAATTCGTGTATATCCGCCATTATTAATGGTTATTGGCACTGTTATAGATGCGCTTGTATTTGTTGTAATATCAATTGATGATGATGTATTTGATGTAAATACGGCAGAATTACCTTCAATTGTAAGTCTAGTAGGTACAGCAACATAACTTCCTACATAATTTCTTGCTTCTACTAAAATACTACCTGATAAGGAACTTCCCGCATAATTATATGAACTTGTAGGACTTGTAATATTAATTCTAACTGGACTATCCAACGAAAAACAAAATAAATCATTGTTATAATTTGTTGCCCATAAACGGTTGTATGTATCTACACCATAATGTCTAAATTCACCGGGTATTGTTTGCGCTAATGTTAATGATAAACTTGCAGTGTCAAATGTATATATTGCCATATTATTTGTAGTAACTACTAAAAATCTATTAGTATTACTATCCATCGCAATTACAGCTCTTATTTCATTGCCCAAATCATTATAAATTGGTCTTGAAGATCTATATGTTAAATTCGCACTTGCAGTAGGATGGGTTGTAAAAACATGAGCATTATAATAATTTTTATTACTGTCTTCATTGCCATAAGGAGTAATATTGAATGCAATCAAATGCATCGTAGAACCACTAACAGGTTGATTTAAAAATAGTTTGGTTCTTCTTTGGAAATATCTTTGTGTACCTGTAGTCCAACTGTTTGGCCACAGAGTATCCGGTGTACTACTTCCGCTTAAACTATAATCTACAGTACAATTTGTATTATACGCAACAACGGATGGGCCAGAAGATCCAGATGCTTGACTTCCATCTTTATTAAATATAATTCTTTGAATTTGATGTTTTGGATTTGATGATCCTGATGGAACACCATTTGGAGCTACATGTGTATGATAAAAAACATAACTTCCAGTTGAATCAATTTGTATTGCTTCTGATGGTATTGGTGTATGTGAACCTGAGTGATTTAAACTTTGAACTGTTGTAACTGTGTTTGTAGATTTAGTATACATCATTAAATCTGTAACATTTTGATCGTCTTTTGATCGAAATACAAATATTCTAGTACTACTTCTTCCTATATAAGCATGATATCCGTTACAATTTGATGATAATGGACTAGAATCGTTTGTTACACTTAAAGTATTTTTAGTAAAATATGTAAATTGTTTATTTGTTCGTCTATACTGATCTTTACTAACATATTGAGCACAATAACATGGATGGTAGTCATAGTAACCCCTCAGAGTATGCGTTCCAGACATTAAATAAACATTACTACTATCTTCGTCTAAAATAAAATTTTCATGAAGATGTGCTGAAATCCAATCACATGTAGATAGACTCGTCGATGCATTTGGTCTATTTACAAGTGCATATGTTAAATTTTGATTGGTTGGATTAAATTTCCACATTCTATAACCACCATATTCCATTGTATAATAATTGAATCCGTCATTCCAATAATAACCATTAACATCTTTCATTCCTCTATTAAAATCTTCTAAGTTGAATGCAAAATAATCAGCACTTCTATTTGTATGATTACCATTATCATACGCCGATCCTAAAGTACCACTAAATTTTGTATAAATTGTACCGTTTGTATTGGTATTACTATGAAAAGGATAAAATTGTTTACTGAATAAAGGACTTAATGTAGATGCGTCATGTTCTAGTCCTAACATCCAAATACTGCTCGGTGTTTCAATAATTGCCGGCATGTTAACATTTTGATTTTGACGGTTAATTAAACTCATATGATTATAAATATAGTGATTTAATATAAATTCTTATTATATTTTAAACAACACTGGCGGTGATTTGAAATGTAAAATAACCACTTCCTGATAATTTTAACGGAACAAAATCGGTAAGATTCAATATCAAATTTTGAGAAGGTAATATTGTTTCGGTTTGAAATAGCACGGATGTGGAAGCATTATATATATTTAATGTAGCATTTGACGCTGTTGATATGTTGTTGACATAAATATCTCCGTTTAATAATGATTTACCTTGTAATAAATTGTTTCTTACATTAAGAATTCCTGTTTCGGTTGAACTACTAATACTTGCGGAAAAATATGCAAATTGTAAAATTGATATAGGACTTCCATTTATATATAAAGTATTACCACTTGCACTTATAACAGTGTTATTTAATGTAATTGTTTGACTAACATTTAAACTGCCTGTTATTACCGCACTTCCACTAAATGGAAATCCTGCGCCAGAACCACCACCACCACCACTTCCTGATGTAGTTAATGCATATGAAGCAGTAATTGCGTATATTGAATTGTTTGAATTATTTGATTCATTTGCGTATGATGCGGAATTTGAATTAAATGAATAAGACGATGTTAACGCATAACTTGAAGACAATGTGTAACTTGAAGATAATGCGTTATTCGCATTTGATGCGGTTAATGCATAACTTGAAGACAATGCGGTAAATGTATAACTTGAAGTTAACGAATAACTTGAGGATACTGTATTATTAGCATTTGATGCGGTTAATGCATAACTTGAAGTTCCTAATAATGAACCGGTAAAAGATCCACTAATATAATTTGTTGCTAACAGACTGCCTGTTATTACCGCACTTCCACTAAATGGAAATCCTGCGCCAGAACCACCGCCACTACCACCACTTCCAGTAATTAATGTAAATGTTTGTGGGCTTAAATATCTAACTTCTACATCTGTATTAATTGGTGGTGGTACTGTAAAGTTTAAAATTGAACCTGTAATACTATAATCTGTAGTTGGTTTTTGTATCAAACCATCCAATGAAATCAAAACATCATAATTATGAAGTACTGTTTGTCCGTTTGTAAGCGTAAATTGACTAGACGAATTATTACCTGTAAAATACTCAACGCCCATTGAACTGGTAATAAATGTAACACTTAATACAGAACTTGCTCGTCTCACATCAATTTTACTGCCAGAAGATGGTGTTCCACTAAAAGTTAAAATTGATGACGATAATGTATAATTGACATTTGGTATTTGAGATACACCATTAATAAATACAATAACATCATCCGCAACTTCTGTAACACTCCCAGATACATTGTATGCAGTTTGAACTCCGTTTGATGTAAATACCGTACTGTCTATATTTACACTTGATGATACAACACTGCTGGTTAATACTAAATAACCAGATCCTCCACCACCTCCACCTCCACCACCACCGACATTACTTGAAGAAAAGAAATTTCCAACTGTAATTTGTTTGCTAGAACCTGATATAAAATCGCCAGTATCACTTACATCAACAATATATAGAATATCACTTAATGAAGCGGTAACTAATGTATTTAAGTCGGTAATTCTCATTCTTTAATAAATATTAACTTATATTATATATCTATCGCAAAACCGTATTGATCTGTAAATACATCCGTACCATTCTGGAAAGAAGCAGTTACCCAAATATCACCGGATGCGAATATATCATTGTTTGAAGCATTTAATTGTACAGGTAAGTACCAATAACTACTTGTGTTATAACTATAATACGGCCAATTTTTAACCAAAAAGCTAGCTCTATAAGGTAAATTATAATCTAAATTGTCTTTATAAGTAGTTGTAGACCCTTTTCCAATTACAATTAATTCTATATCATCTTGATAATTTATCCTACTTGATGTCAATTGACTGCCAGACATGTAGAATACATCATTTATTTGTCGCACATAGTGTCTTAATGATGAACTGTTGAATGTAAGATTTGAAGAACTATCATATGGAACAAATGAAATCTTTGATGCAGTCGCTTGATCCGTTGTAAAAGAATATAATTCTGTTCCCGTCAAACTCTGTGACACTAAAGATTTTTCCGGCGCATATATACTATCAACCGACAATCCTATACTTTCATTGACAGTTTTAAATATATCTAATGTTGTATATGTCAATTCACTTAAGTTTAAACTGTTATTAGTGGATTGTTTAAATGTTGTATAATCAACTTGTGGTTTTAAACTAAAACTAATACTTTCTGGCGAATATACATAATTTAAAGATGTAGATATTCTACTATCAATTGATTCTGGTGTATAAACATTATTTAATGATGATGATAATCTGAAATTAATTACATCTATTGGTGCAAACAAATATGTCAATGAAAAATTGATATCATAATCTATGATTTCGGGACTGTAATTGTAAATTAAAGATGTGTTTACATTAAATTCAATGGATTCTTTAGATAAATTGTAACTTAAATTGTTTACTGAAAGATTATTATTGGTTCTTTCTTGTGCCAATTCATAACTCAAATTGTTTAAATTATTTGTATTTATCGCAGATTCTTTAGATAATTCATACCTTAAATTATTTAAATTATTTGTATTTGTCGTGGATTCTTTAGATAAATTGTAACTTAAATCGTTTGAATTATTTGAATTGGTCACCGATTCTTTAGATAATTCATAACTTAAATTTTTTAAATTTGAATTGATATATACAGGAAACGAATTTTGTATATAAGACAATTCGTCGATTTTATTTCTAAAAGTTGCAGGAAATGAATCATATTTTATCAAAATGTCATTTAATTTATTTGAAAAATTAAACTTATCTGATAATGTTAAATCGTGTAATATTTGACTTGCATTATTTGAATATTGAATTTTATCTGATAATGTTAATTCGTGTAAAACATTGTTTACATTTATATTAAATTCATTTTGATCTACTTTAACAAACAAATTTAATATTTCATTCAAATTTAATTCAAATGGGGAAACATCTAATAATAAACCAATATCACTGTTCAATATTTCATTCAACGATGGATTATTTAATCCAGAATCTACAGTTAAAGATAAACTTTTATTTATTTCATTTAATGTTATTACATTTTGATTCGTATCAAAATATGGCAAAACAAATGTTAAATCGTTGAATTTATTATAAAATAAACCTGCATCAACAACTATTGGTTTATAATCTATATTATCAATTGTTAAATTATAAGATACAATATCAACTGGGATAATATAATAATCTAAATTTGATATCGTCAAATTAATTGAAGAATTATCTATTTGTATTAAATTATAATTTACACCCGACAAATTAATTTCAAAATTTCCAATATCAACTTGATAAAATTTTGAATCTATATTTGATAATTTATTGTCCGTTGTAAATTTATCAATTAGTGTTTGATAATGCGATGTATTATTGAGAGTAGTATTTAAATTAAATGTATCGGTTAAAACAAAATAATTATCGGTTGTTTTAACAGAAATAAATTCGGTACTAAAATCAGGCAAACTTAATGTATAAGTTATATTATTTAATACATTTCTATCAAATCCACCATCAATTAAAACTAAAAACAATGTTGTATTATTTAAAGCAATACCATTATTAGAAGTATCAATTGTACTTTTATAATAGTCTAATGATTGTAAATTGCTAATATTATCCGAAGTGTCAAGTTTATATAAAAGATAATCGGTATTTAGTAAATTTTCTTGATTTGATGATATATCAGGAACAAATGTTAAATAATCTATTGTTTTTAAATTACTAACATTGTCAGAATGATCGGGTTTATATAAAAGATAATCATTATTTAATAAATTTTCTTGATTTGATGATTTGTCCGGAATAAAAATTAAATAATCAACTGTATTTAACGATATATTTGTTATTGATTTATCTATTTGTGGGATAAAATGATCTAATAAATTAACAGTTGTATTATTAGATGATCTATCTGTAACATAATTTAAATAATCAATTGTATTTAATGAATTATAATTTAGTATTTTATCAATTGTCTGTGAATTGTAATCAATCGTATTTACAGATATGTTAGTATCTGTTTTATCAATTATTTGTAAATTATAATCAACGGTATTTAAATTGGAAATAATATTAGATAAATCTAATGTAGCATTAATACTATTTACACCAATCAACGATTCGTTAATATTTGATGAATCTAAATTAACAATATCAAGTTTTAAATTATTTAGGTTTAAATTATTATTGTTTTGATCCAATAAAACAGTGCTTATTTCAACTGTACTTAATGCTTCTGTATTTGATGTAGTGTCAATTTTTGTAAATTCATTGTTTATAATTTTTGACGATAATGAATTTGATGTAGTATCTAAATTTAAATTGTTATAATTAAATTCATTTGAACTTAATGAATTTTCAACTACTTCTTTGGAAGTCAATTCGTAATTGTTATTTTTTAATCCAAACAATTCTTCCGCATTTGAATAAGGCGTTAATTCATGACTTATATTTTTTAATCCAAACGATTCCCCTACATTTGAATAAGGCGTTAATTCATGGCTTATATTTTTTAAAACTAAACCCGTTTGTGTAATTTCAGGAAGATAAAATTCACTTATGTTGGATGTACCAAACTGAAAATTGCTTTTTTCTTTAAAATAATCCGGTAAAATTCCAACTTCATTTAATTTTAATGATGCGCTTACACTGGATGTAAAAGTTTCAGCAACAATTAATTCTCTTCCTCTTTTATAATACGAAAGAGGAACAGAATTAAACCTTCTATAAAATATATTATGGAATAATCTCACACATTATAAATAGGAAGTTTATAGTTTGTTCCATTTATTTTTATAATGATGTAACCCGCAGACCCCCCAGCACTACCAACGGGAGTTTGATCAAAATTCAAACTCCCTGATAATTCCAAAAAATTACCATTAATCTTAGCAAATGATACACGCAGTGTATCTGCGTTATCAGAGTTAGCAATTGAACCTGAATTAACTAATTGATATGACATAACTGTTCAACTAAATTAAGCTCTATTCCAACTGTATCTAAATACAACCTTCAAGGAATAATCTTTATCTTTAGTTTGGTTGTTTTCCAACACATAAACATATCCATTGTATTTAGCTGAATCTGTCATTGTTTCTGGATTAATATTCAAACTTGTTGGTCCAATACCAATTGTTTTCCAAGCCGGTGCAGATGCGCCTGGCCAATATGCAGAAGGAATATCAATGTTATTTGCATTTGCATTGCTAAATACAGCATATTTGTCTCTAAAATAACTGCCTGTAGAATATGGTACAATTGTCAATGGTAATTCAAACGAAAATACTTTTGAACCGGTGTTGCTTGATCTGTCTACAGATGCACTGAACAATGTTGCCGATCCTGTATGTGTAGACAAGAATACACTTGATCCACGAACATATAAATTTGATACTTGATTTATTGGTGACGGAAATGAACCTGTTGGTGTAAACGGATTCCAATCATCCCAGTAAGGAAATGTTCTAGGAACCACAACATTTTTTGTTGCATTTGCTGCTACTTCTCTGCCGAATAAAACTCCTTGAGCAGGTTCATATGCAGAGCCGGTACCTGCTCCGCCAGGAACCGCTAAAGAAGATGGATATAATGGATATGACAGACTACCACTGGTTTGCATCGATGGATCATAAAATTGATCGGTAAATAAATTTGTATTGTGTAAACATGAACTATATACTGGCGTAGCACCAACCGAAGACAGTGTTGCGAGTTTACTATATGGTGTCCACAAATTTTCTAAATTGGCAAATTTACCATTAATACCTGATGGATTATAATAAAATGCAGTTTTAGCTAGAGTTACACCAGTTTCTGCGGTGATTGTTACTACACTGTATCTACCTAATGGTGTTCCGGTATCTGCCGCATTGAAGTCAAAAGTGTTATATATAGTTGTACCACCCATTACTCTTGATGCACCATAAATTAAATCGGTTGTAAAATAATTTCTTGGTAGATATGTTGATGTTCCTGGAACACAGAAACTACCACTGTATTTTCCACCTTCAACTGCTCTACTTTGAGAAATACCAGCATCAAGAAGTTGATATATATTTGAATATCCTACATCAAATTCTTGAAGAGGTCCAACTGCTTTAAATGGATTTGATTCATATACAGCTGATGCAGATGGATAATAATTTACACTTGATCCATTATAATATCTATTTACGAATCCAAATGCAGGACCGAAACTTAATTGACCTGGAGCAAATGGTTCATTACAAAAACCACCTTCGTCAATTGGTGTAGCTAATCCAGTTTTAGTATCAATACCACATAAACCTACTTTTTGAATTGCTTCTTTATCCAATGAACCAGTAGTCCATCCTGTAAATGCTGGAAATGGACTAGGTGTGAAACCACCCGCACTACCAGTAGCAGGATTCAAATTCACACGAAGTTCATATGAAACACGCATAAATTGTCCAGCATGTAAACTCATTGTTGGATCAAAACGAATTTTACTGAACAATGTAGTTGCAGCTGGGGTTTCTTTAAATCCTACTTCGGTATAAGTTACGTTGTCTATTTCTTTATAAAAATCAAATGTTCTGAACAATCTTACTGTGCTTCCCGATATCACATGTCCGCAGTTTCCTTGACCTGGCAAATAAAATGCATTAATTCTTTTTGGTCTCTTCAACATAGTTTCACTGTAAGAAGCAGTTACAGGATCAGCACCAGTATATGGATAATCGCCTATCAAACAAAATTGGAATGTTTGTGCCCATGGCATATAAGCAATTTTGTCTAATCCACTGTTTAGAATGGTGTTAGGTTTCCAACCAGTTGAAAATGCTTCATTAATAGTGCCACTTGCATCTGGTTCCATGATAGATGCTTTATAGAATCCTTTAACTGTTCTATGCACATTAATAACCTGTGTTTTTTCTTCAGTTGTTTTTTGACCTGGTCGTACAATAAATTGATCCATGTTCATAAGAAAATATATTTGCTAGATATAAATATAAAAGTTCTATAGATTATATCCTAAAATGTTTAATTATATATATACAATAAAAAACCCACATAAAATTAATTATGTGGGTTATTTGAATTTTGTTTGGTGTATTACTTTTTTGTTGGAATAAAGGTACCGTCTTTCAACGATAGTGATCCTTCGCCATACTTTGTAGTGATACTATTTAACCATGTTTCTTCTTCTTTTTGAATTTCCAAGAAGTTATTTTTCAAACTTGCTTCTGATTCTGTTAATTGTTTGAACTTTTCATCCAACGAGAGTTTGTCTAGATATAACTGTCCGAATCGGAAAGTATTTTCTTGATATTTGGATTGTATTTTACCCAAATTATCTAGTTCTTCTTGTGTGAATTTAATTGGTTCAGACATAACTTAGGCATCAGGAGCGCCTGAGAAATCAGCAGAAGTTACGGTTGGTTGACCGCCGTCTTGAGATACAGGAGGTTGAAGTCTGGTTCGTAGTTCTTGATTTAGAATACGAATATTGGCTTGAGCTTGTTCAGCCTTTGCCAATTCATCATAAACTAAGGCTTTGATTTCTGTAACACTGAATTTTGATAGTTGATTTTCCATATTATAATATCCTTTCTAGGTTGTAACAATGATATATATGTGTAATTGTACAATTTTAATTATTATATTTCATGAAAATTTTGTTTTGTTTACCCGGCAGAGAATACAGTGGAAACTTCTTGCAATCTTGGACCAATCTATTAGGATATTGTTATAACAAAGGACATAGTATTATTTATTCTCAGAAGTATAGTTGTAATATTTATTATGTTCGTAATATGTGTTTGGGTGGTAATATATTAGCAGGTGAAAATCAAAAACCATTTGGTGGTAAATTGGATTATGATTATATGTTATGGGTTGATAATGATGTATTATTTACACCGCAACAATTTCAACAACTATTGGATCATAAGGAAGATATTGTAAGTGGGGTATATAAAATGGATGGTGGAACACATTATGCAACTGTTCCATATTGGGATGAAGATTACTTTCAAAAAAATGGTAGTTTCCAATTTATGGATGACACTGTATTGAATGATTTTAGAAGCAAATACAAAAAATTCCCCGTAGTTTATACAGGATTTGGATTTATGTTGGTTAAACGAGGAGTATTTGAAAGTATGAAATATCCTTGGTTTCGTCCTGAATTTGTTAATATTAGAGGTTCAACAGATTTTACAATGGAAGATGTTGCTTGGTGTAGAGAAGTAACAAGATTGGGTTATAAAGTATTTATTGATCCTACTGTTGTTGTGGGACATGAAAAATTAAAAGTCTATTGATAGTGTTTTTAATAGTGTTTGTATAAACAATTCATTGGATAATTTGCAAGCATCTTTGCTTGCAATTATACCTTTTTCTTTTACTTTATCTCTATTATTGTAACAATATCTCATTGTTTCAATCATATGTTCTTCATCATATCTTGACCACTTTGCACCAGGAAATTCCCAGAATCCTGTTGCATCTACTTCTATATGTCTTAGACAAAAACTATTTTCAAGTGTAACAAATTCTTTTAATCCACCATAATTTGCAACAATTACAGGTCTACCGCATGCCATACTTTCGTGTTGCATTAATCCCCATCCTTCTGCGCTTACAGCAGAAACGAATACATCAGTTGAACAATACCAATTTTTTAATTCTTGTTTTGTTAGATTTTGTGTATTGATTACAATTCTATTATCAGAAAATCTTTGCGACAATTGATTTGATATTTTGATTGATAGACGAACATCCTTTTCATTTGGAAATGCTTTAATAAAGCATTTTATTACTTCTGGTAAGCGTTTTCTTGGATCATCGTTGCCTGTTGCAAATGTAAAAATATCATTGTTATTTGGTTCGGTGTAATTAAAAATATTTGTATCTACGCCAAGATTAATCACCGATATTTTATTTGTACACCCTTGATTTTCAAATGTTTCTTTGTTCCATTTGTTTGGAACTATCACTTGATCAAATAAATTTATTTTGTCAATATAAAAATCGCCAATTCTACTTGCTTCCCACATGGTAAAAAAGGTTTTATTTTTACCATTTAGAATGTGTAATAACGGATGTTGAATATCAGGATAATTAAAAGACGGAAATAATAACAATTCTTTTTCTGTGCCATCTCTGTTTGGAATATTATCAAAATAAGATTTAAATTTTTCCGATGGTTTGTTATAATATTTAGGTATAACAATGACATTTTTCTTCACCGATTCTTCTAAAATCGTTGACAACAAAATATTATAACCAGAGACGAAATTATATTCGCTGGTAAGCAATAACCTATTTGACATTTTTAATTAACTTGGGATAAATACGCTACCTACTACAGTATCTCTTTTCTTTTGAAAATAGTCAAGTAAATTTTGATTTTCCGTTGTTAATCTTGAAAATGCTAAGTTACAAACTTCACCTTGATTTTTACCGTTTGAATCTTCCAATGGTATTAACTTTTCCATTGTACCCGCATTTCCGGTAGATATATCTTTTACCAGAAATCCAACAGCTATTGATGTGTGAAAATCTGGTGGGTAAAGTTCATATCTGCATATTGTATATTCTATATTATCCATAAATTAATTCCAAAGTTGAATGTATTTTGTTGTTCCTGAAATTGATACTGGCATAAATCCATAAAATGATTTGCTATTTGATGCGACACCTGTAACAATCGCACCGTTATCTACACGAATTGTGGGGTTAACATTATCGCCGTTAATATGTAACTTGTTTGCTGGTGAGATATCAATGCCAAAATTTGTGACACGATAATTATTACTAGTATTTAAAGCATTTGCAGTACCTGCAGTATCTGCATAGCTTACACTGCACCCAGCGTGAACCGTGTTGTTGCTGTAGTATCCATCTAGTCTCCAATAGGTTCCAGTCCAATAATTTTGAACGCTGTAATCATCGTCTACATCACGACGGTATAGTCTGTATGGGCCAGGTCTTGCAGCACTAGTCCACATACCAGTTTGACCTGTAATACCACTTGCTGCAACATTGGTTGCAGTAGCTGCTGTAATACTCCAAGTTCCACTCGCTACACCACGAATTATAACTGCAGCAGATGTGGGTGTAGCAGATCTGTGATAACCATCACCATTTTTAATGACAAATCGTGTAATACCAGTTTCATCGTTATCTGAACTATTAAAATAAGTAGCTTGGACATAATTATTAGCAGCATAAATTTGAACACCCGCAGAAGAATACAATGTATTACCACTGTGCCATACTACAGGATACCAAGCAGCAGATGTATTACCAGAACCTACTCCTACATTTGTAGCAGTAGTAGCAGTAGCAGCATTGCCTGAAATATTAGTTACGCTTGTTAAATAACCGCTATTATTTGTAAACTGCGAAATATTCATTGATGTCAATGCAGTAGCAGTAGCAGCATTTCCAGAACACGAAGTAGAACTTCCACCAGCATTACCTGTAACATTTATACTCCATGTACC
>Ga0114971_10000798_pt1 | contig 21335 bp, 12 predicted proteins | sample M_140625_MF_Meta_FD_87320 | JGI IMG/M metagenome (GOLD analysis project Ga0114971, IMG submission 87320) | Freshwater microbial communities from Lake Montjoie, Canada to study carbon cycling - M_140625_MF_MetaG | ecosystem: Environmental > Aquatic > Freshwater > Lake | place: Lake Montjoie...
CCCCACGGTGACCAAGCCATCTACCCCACCCTCGTCCACATGGCCCAGTACTGGGCGATGCGCGAGATGCTCATTGAGGGTCAGGGCAACTTCGGTTCCGTCGAAGGCGATCCACCCGCGTCCATGCGTTACACTGAGGCTCGGTTGCGCCACCTCGGCGCCTCCCTCATGGACGACATGGAGAAGGACACCGTCGATTTCGTCCCCAATTATGACGAAACTCGCGAGGAACCCACCGTTCTTCCCGCCGCTTGGCCCAACTTGCTCGTCAACGGCGGCACCGGTATCGCCGTGGGGATGGCCACAAACATTCCCCCACACAACCTTGGGGAAATTCTTGATGCCATCTGCGCGCAGATTGACGATCCGGAAATCACCATTGAAGGGCTGATGGCCCACGTGAAGGGCCCCGACTTTCCTACAGGCTGTATCCTTCTAGGCACCAAACCGATCCGCCAGTATTTTGAGACTGGAAAAGGTTCACTGCGCGTGCGCGGGAAGGTTTGCACCGAAGAGATGAAGGGCAACCGGGAGGCGGTCATCGTCACAGAGATTCCCTACAACGTAAACCGGGCGGAGTTGATTAAGCGCATCGCCGACTTGGTCAATGAGAAGACTTTGACCGACATCAGCGCGGTGCGCGACGAGTCCACGGAGGAAACGCGGGTAGTCATCGAGCTGAAACGCGACGCCAATCCGAAGGTGGTTATTAACAACCTCTTCAAGCACACCTCGCTGGAAACGACTTTCTCGGTGGCGATGCTGGCGATCGACCACGGGCGTCCCAAGTTGCTTTCACTTAAGGAAGCCATCTCCTGCTACATCGAGCATCGGCGCGAAGTGATTTTGCGCCGCACCCGCTTTCTGCTGCGGCAGGCAGAGGAGTTGGCCGAAAAGCTGGCCGGTTTCCTCATCGCGATCACCAATATCGATGACTTTATCCGGATCATCAAAGATGAGTCCCGCGACCGTGATGATGCACGCACCCGGCTCATGGCCCTTTCCTGGACTCGCGAGGCGGTGGAAAAAATCGGCATTCTTATCCGAGACGAAGCGCGTCTGGTAAACGGCGCGTACAAGCTTTCTGAACGTCAGGCGAGTTCGATTGTCGACCTGCGTTTGTATCAGTTAACGGCATTGGAGCGGGAAAGTATTCAGAAGGAATATCAAGCGCTTTTGGACACTATCAGGGATCTTATCGATATTCTTGGAAGCGAGTTCCGCGTTTTTTCGATCATCAAAAAAGAGTTGGGTGATATTAAGGCTAAGTACGCCAACAAACGTCTTACCCAGATCGTCCCTGATGAAGGCGAGATCTCGATTGAAGATCTTATCGCCAACGAAAGCACCGTCATCACGCTTACTCACCGTGGCTTCCTCAAGCGCACTTCCATCGCGAGTTTCCCCGTGCGCAATCGCGGGGGCACCGGCATGAAAGGCATGCAGACTAGGGACGCCGTCAACGCGGAAGATGAGGACGATTTCGTCGAGCATCTTTACACGGCGACCACGCACGATTACCTGATGTTCTTCACCCAGTCTGGGCGCTGCTACGTTGAGCGCGTGTTTGAATTGCCGGAAATGGGGCGCGCCGCCAAAGGGCGCTCTATCGCCAACTTCCTCAATTTGCGGCCCGACGAAAAGATTGCGGCAACCATCCGCATCACGGGTCGTAAGACGGATGAGGAGACGTTTACCGACCAGCTCAACATCGTCTTCGCCACTAAAAACGGGATCGTCAAAAAGTCGAACTTGCGCGATTTCATCAACATGCGCAAAGGCGGGTTGATCGCGATCAAGATTGAAGAGGGTGACCAACTCATCACGGCCAACGTCACCGACGGCAATAGTGAAATGGTGCTAGTTTCGCGTCACGGCATGAGCATCCGCTTCAACGAAGAAGATGTTAAACGCCAGTCGCGCGACACTATCGGCGTCTGGGGCATCCGGCTGGAAACGGGCGACACGGTGGTCGCTGCCGTCCTCGTCGACAACAACTGCACACTACTGGTAGCGGGAGAAAACGGCGTGGGCAAACGAACGACCTTCGAGGACTATCGCCTCCAGACCCGCGGAGGCAAGGGCATTATCACCATGAAGACCGGCGATAAAACCGGTGAAGTGGCAGGTGCGTTGGCTGTGCGGGATTCTGACGAGATCATGCTCATCACCACAAAGGGCAAGATGGTTCGTATCCGTGCGCGCCAGATTCGCGAGACGGGGCGAAATGCAATGGGAGTCAAGCTGATCGAGCTTAAGCCGGGTTCCAAATTGCAGGCCATTGCGCCAGTGGTTAGTGGCGAAGACGACCCGTCCGAAGAGGTGGAAATAATCACCCCAGAGGAATAAGCCGAGTAGGCTCGGGAACGTGAGTTTATCCAGTGATCAGGGGCGGACTCGCTTAATTGGTGGCGAGTGCTCCTTATGTGCTGGAGGGGTTTTTGGCATTAAAGGCCGTCGCAGTTGTGGATCACATTAGTGCGGCCTACAATTGCGGGGCCTTCCGTTGGGGTTAATCTCTCAAGAGTTCCAGAGTTGAGACTGGTTAGTTTCATAATGGCAAACTTGGGCAACCGCGAAACGTTCAACTGAAGACACACTGGGGTGTTCACATTTTGAAGTCCCCACGTCCACAGGTGGGCCCGACTAAGACCAAATCTTGAAGATAACTGGTCCTTCTCTCCTGGGACCGCGGAGCCCCAGCCGCTTTGACGCTCCAAAAGCTCAGACAGGCATTTGCGGAGCTGGGGCTCCGCGCTCCCAGGCGCTGAGGTCTTTTGGATCATCCACAAACCTGAACGAGATGGTATAAGACACCAGCAACTCCGGCAATGCTTGGAGAGTCAGCCGAAGAAGTCCGATTTTTAACAAAAAATGTCGGCATGGAAGTGTGCCCTTCTGGGTTATTCATTGGGTTCGTCGGATCACCCTTGGCCGCCGCTTCCTTCCAACTTCGCACCCGTAAACCATGATCGCTCGCCCCTCCCTGATCTCCTCAATTGGCCTCGCTGGCCTCGTCCTCACCCACAGCGCGCCGTCTTCTCAAGCCGTCCCCCGCCCGCTGCGGATCGCTTACCTCGATGTGCAGGGTGCCGAAAAAACTAAGCCCGGCCCGCTGCATTCCGCCATGAAGGAGAATGGCAGGGACTCCCTGTTTTTTGATTACTTCGGTGCAGTTGCTGATTTCACTCCCTCCCTCGCAGCACTTTACGATGCTGTTCTCATTCGAGGCGATGCCGCTGAACTCCCAAGTCTCGCTGCCTTCAAGGCGCACAACCTTGTCATCCCAGTCACGGAAGAGCAAACCGGCGCTCAATTGCGTGAAGCGGTGTTGAAAGCCATTCCCGCCCCGCTCCTCAAGGATTGGGAAACGTTTAACGCCCAACGCGTTCCTGAGATTCGCGAGCCCAACGCCAACGTCGCCAACTACGAGAAACGCTCAGAACCTCTGACGTTCCAGAAGCCGTTTAATCTCAAAGGTTCCATGGAACGCATTCAGGTACCCGCCGACATGCACCTCGAGCTCTTCGCCGAGGCCCCGCAAATCGGGAAGCCCATCGCCATGGCCTGGGACGCCCGCGGCCGTTGCTGGGTCGCTTGTACTTCAGACTACCCCCACGGCGCCAACCCGGACAATGTTGGGAATGATAAGATCATTATCTGTGAAGATACCGACGGCGACGGCAAAGCAGATAAGTTCACCGTCTTTGCTGACAAACTGAACATCCCCACAGGGCTTTGTTTCACTAACGGCGGCCTCATTGTTTCCCAGCCACCAAACTTTGTTTTCCTTAAAGCCAGCACCGGAGGCGATCATGCGGATGTGCGGCAAGTAATTCTGAGTGGCTGGGGTGTTCAGGACACCCATGCGCAGGCGTCAAACCTGCACTACGGATACGACAACTGGATTTGGGGCTCCGTGGGCTACTCGGGGTTTAAGGGCGAGGTGGGCGGCAAACCGCTCGACTTCCGGATGGGCACGTATCGCTTCAAAGCGGACGGTTCGCGACTGGAATTCATGCATCAGTTTACGAACAACACGTGGGCCCAAAGTTACAACGAAGCGGGTGACGACTTCGGCGGCACGGCCAATGGTGCTCCGTTTTTCTACGGGGGCATTCCCGCAAGTGTCTTTCCACAAGGAAAATGGATGAGCGCAAAGAAGATTAACGTAGTGAGTGAGGCGCACACCATCACGCCGAATTACCGGCAGGTCGACGTTTTTAACGGCTACACGGCGGCGGCGGGCGCGTCATTTGCCTATTCGGCGAGTTTGCCAGCACGTTTTCAGGGGAAGGCGCTGGTGTGCGAACCGACCATGAAAGTCGTCGCACTCATGGATGTGCAGCCCGACGGCGCTGGGTACAAGGCGTTGGACGGGATGAACCTCTTCGCGAGTTCTGATGAATGGACGTCTCCGGTGTATGCGGAAGTCGGCCCAGATGGCGCGGTATGGATCGCGGATTGGCAAAATTTCATCATTCAACACAACCCTACTCCGAGTGTGGAACGCGGCGGTTACAAGGCCAGCGTCGGCCCCGGTGGAGCGCATGAGAACGATCTGCGCGATCACGAACGTGGCCGGATTTACCGCGTCGTGGCTAACAACGCCACCGCACGCCGGGCGGTCTCGCTGGAAAAAGCGAGTACGCAAACGCTCGTAGACACTCTCGGAAACGACGTGCAATACACTCGACTTCAAGCGCAACGCCTTCTAGTGGAAGGCGGGAAACGGGATGCCGTGCCAGCGCTCAAGGCCCTCGTCACCGCTAACAACGGCCAAATCGCAGCCATTCACGCGCTTCACGCCCTGCAAGGTCTCGGCGCTCTCGACACCGAAACCCACCGCGCCGCACTCTACGCCAACGACGATAAGCTGCGTCGTAACGCCATTCGCGCCCTCGGCAACGACGAACCCTCGCAAGCGCTGTTCTTCGGCTCAGGCGTTGTTACGGATCGCGAACCGCACACCAAGCTTGCCGCTTGGGTCAAGTTGGCGGAGTTCCCCACCACGCCGCAAATTCAGCAACTCGTGCGCGGGCTCACTCCGGACACCGCCGGAACCCGCGACGAATGGTTGCAGGAAGCCATTCGCATGTTGTCGAAACGGCACAACACGTCCATCTACACTGAGGGGCCGAACCTGCTAACCAATGCGGGGCTGGAATCGCTTTCCCCTGAGGGCCTGCCTCAGAACTGGGCACGTCGCGACTACAACCCGAATTCGGGGCCGGATTTCGCGACATGGAAGGTTGTGTCTGGAAAGGACGCGCATTCCGGCGAAAAGGCGTTGCGCGTAATCGCCAAGGACAGAGTAGACACTAGCTTCCACCTGGATGTGCCAGTCAAGGAGGCCACCCAATACAAACTTAGCGCGTGGATTCGAACCAAGGGAGTGGATGGCAGCGTGAGTCTGAATGATCACGTCGGGCGCGCCCAAACGAATGGATTGAACAAAAACAACGACTGGACGGAGGTGGAGACCATCTTCAATAGCGGCAACAAAACAAAGGCGAGTATCAACCTGCTATTCGTGGGCAAGGGCGAGTCGACGTTTGATGATATCAGTCTGGTGGAGCTAACCCCTGTGACCGAAGCGAAAGTCCTAGCTGGTGATTCGGTTCGCGGTGAAGCCATTTTCAAGCATCACCCCACCGCCGCCTGTGTATTATGCCACGCACTGCAAGGACAGGGCAGCAACGTGGGACCGGCGCTCGATGGGATCGCGGCCCGCAAAGACGCGGCGTACATAAAGCAGAGCCTCTTGGAACCCAACGCCGTGTTGGCACAGGGCTTTGAGTACCTCAAAATCTCCCCGATGCCCGCCATGGGGCTGATACTAGGCGCTCAGGAATTAGAAGACGTGCAGGCCTTCCTGCAGACGTTGAAGTAACACCAAATCTTGGAGAAAACTGGTCCCTCTCTCCTGAGACCGCGGAGCCCCAGCTCCGCTTTGACGCTCCAAAAACTCAGTTAGTCATTGCGGATCTGGGGCTCCCCGCTCCCAAGTGCAGAGGTCTTTTACTCATCGTAAAACTGATGCGGTTTGGGACGCGTGTGTCCCAAACCTTTTTGAAGGCACTGCGCCACTCGGGAGTTCTGCGCTGACGCGTCCGAAGGACTCTGCACGTGCGCTGAGCGATTCGCGCTTCTTTGTGAAAGTTTGGCGAGAGATTTAGATGAATCCCTCGAATAAGGGTTAAGGGCGATTGGCTCAACCTTAATCCCAAGCACTAGTCTGCCCGTAAATATGCAATAATTAGTCGAGAGCACCAGACGGCACCACTCAATGAACGCAACAAATTCAACTACTCCGGCGAGCCAACTTGACGATGTCCTCCGTGAAAAAAAGCAAGTTCCCTGCGGAGAGCAAATTGAGTTCGAGTTTGCGGCGACCAACACCACGGTTCCCCCAAAGAAGCGCAGAAGGCGGAAGGCATCCTCGTATGCTAAATCAGTAACAACTGAATCAGAAACGCGTATCGAGGGGCGCGGGGAATATCGCAAAGACGCTCTGAGCGAGGACTCCAAAGGGGCTGTCTTTGGGGATGATTGGATTGATGAAGTCCGCGATAGCATCACAAACGCAAGAGATCTACGGGAGGCTGTCACCCTATCGGCCTGCTACCTAGCGGACCTGATCGACCTTGAAGTCGAGACGCGGGGATATTGTGACGAATGGAAGCAGGCCTACTCAGCATACTGCTCAATCCAGCTTCACAGCTTCACTCTCACGCCTGATGTGGATGAAGCATTGGCCGTTCCTCGGTTGGCTTGGGCATTTGCCGCGTTAATTTTTTATACCTACGAACGCTCCAACGAACTGACGGACTGGCATTTGTTTGAAGAACTTTGCAGCGGAGAGATGGCTCCGGAAGATTTGTGTGAAGTTGCGCCGGAGGCCTACACGATTAATCTATTTTCCTGCTGTCTGTGGGCGATTCACGACATTGTGTGTAATGGAGGCGCCGACGTGTTTTCCCCAGAGAATTCTTGCTCAGCCGAGTGAGTCCGCTCGCTGATTTTCAAGACGATTGTGCCAGCCACCTCCCGACCTCAAACCCATCCCAATACACATGAAGATCACGATGCTTACAGTGCTTCTCGCCATTAACTTCGCGATGGAGCAGGAATCACCGGCGTTCGTGGACTGTGGTTACGGAGCGCTGTATTACAGCGAGGAACTCCCCGAGGATGGAGCAGTCCCCGACTATCAAATCGGCGGGCCGCCTGCAGACGAGCGTCATGTCGAGCTGACTTTATTCTTTCACCCTATTTAGAATTATGTACAAAAATGGCTCGACGGCCCATTGACGATTGGGCAAACAAAACCTCCTTCTCCCACTCCTCCGCTTAAACTGGGAAGAAAGGCACTTAAACACAAAAAGCAATTCCCCACCCGCTGTGAACACCCCAGAAGATTCTCAAAACGTGCAACCTCCCAGCAATGCTTCTCAAATCCCTGCGGAGGACTTCGGTAATCATGAAGCTAGGCAATCATCAAAAGCGCAAAATTTTAATTTATCCCAGGTTGAGGATAAATTAAATGAATTAGCTCAGTTATTTCACAACAAAATTGCAGACGACATTTACAAAGGGGGCGTGATCAAAGCACTTCACGAAGAGCTCCAGAAATACAAGAACGATCAATTAAGCATGGCGACAAGGCCAACACTTCTGGAGATCATTCGGGTACGCGATGATGCTGCGAAACGTAAAAAAGCACTATTGCAAAATGCCGACCTCCTCGGTCCTGATCAGGTATTCAAGGAGCTGGACGGGATTTCCGAAGAGTTGATGATCGTGTTGGATAAAGCGGGGATTTCTGAATTTCTTGAACCCGACGAAAACTACAATCCCGCCCGCCACGAAATTTGTGGACAGAAGCAAACTCCCGACCGGGCACTTCATGGAAAGGTGGCCGAACGAGTTTTCCTTGGATATCTTCAAGGTGAGAAAATTCTTAAACGGGAGCGTGTGAAGGTGTATGTTTTTGACGAAGGAGCGAAACCCGAACCTCAAGCTCTCCAGGAACCTGCGTCATCGGCAGACGACAACGCTGCACACTCACACCCAACTCCTGTGCTGAGTGAGTCCGTCGTTTCGCCTGATCCACAAACCCAACCGACAGCGAAAACCACTTCCGAACTGAATACGGAAACAGTTCCGCAGTTATAATTTCAGACTCAACCCCTTTATGAATAAAGTAATTTTTGGAATTGATTTAGGCACTTGCTACTCGTGCATCGCTCGCGTAGACGAATTTGGCCAACCCGTTGTTCTACAAAACATCGAGGGGCAGATGACAACTCCGTCGGTTGTCTACTTTGAAAGCGATTCCAACTTCGTTGTCGGAGAAATTGCGAAGGAATCATTTCCTCTGTTTCCCGATCGCGTGGTTTCGCTGTTTAAGCAATCGATGGGGGATGAGCACTGGCGATTTAAGTTTGGAGAAAAGGAGTACAACGCCATCGAACTAAGCAGCATGGTACTCAAGAAACTGGCGGCCGATGCCAAAGTGGCAACTGGAATCGATGTCGAGGAAGTTGTCATAACTTGCCCTGCGTATTTCGGTGTCGGGCAGAAAGCGGCGACGGAACAGGCTGGCATTCTCGCTGGGCTCAAGGTGCGTGCGGTCATCCCCGAACCGACAGCTGCGGCAGTCGCCTATGGTATGCGTTCGGACAACGAAGAGGTTGTACTAGTATTTGACCTAGGAGGTGGAACATTTGACGTAACCCTAATCGACATCAAGAAGAACAAGCTCACGGTCTTGACCACCGGCGGTGACGCCAAATTAGGCGGCGGACTCTGGGACGTCGAACTGGCCCGACTGATGGCACAGCGCCTTAGCGATCAAATCGGCCAACCTGCTGAAGCCATTGAAAGTGACAAGGAGTTTTATCCACAGCTATTACAGGACGCTGAAAAAACCAAGCGCTCCCTGACAAGCCGCGAATCAACCAAGCAATCTGAAACTTTTGGAGGCGAACGTGCTACGCTGGAAATCACGCGCGAAGAATTCAACAGCATAACCGCAGCGCTCCTAGAACGCACCATCACACTGACGAACGAAACACTCGATGCTGCTGAGAAAGCAGGCCATCCCAAGCCCACTCGCATTTGCTTAGTGGGCGGGTCGTCATTTATGAAGCAGGTCAAACTGCGATTACAACAGGAGTTCCCGGATCTTGAGATTAACCTAGAAGATCCAAATCAAATCGTTGCCAAGGGTGCCGCACAGTTTGGATTCATCACCATGGTACAGGATGCTGTTCTAGAGTTGGTCGAAAAAAATTCAGGCGGCAAAATTGATGAAATCGCCAATGCCAAACCCTCTGAAATTGCCGACGCAGCCAAGCAACTCAGTGCTAAGTTGGGCATGGCACCTTCGCTTGTACAAGCGGTCGCCACTCGTGAGGTCACAAATGTCACGTCGCGCGGGTTTGGCATCCGTGTTCAGATGCCCGACAAGACCTTTCGGATTTCTAATCTCGTGCACCTCGACAACCAGGTGCCAGTAGACACAACGAAACCGTTTAGCACCATAGATGAAGGACAGTCGAGTGTGGAAATTGCAATTTTCGAAACCGAACAGCGGACAACCGATGCTTCGCCACTGGTGGATGAAAACAGTTGCAAACAACTAGCTGTGGGCGAACTCGATTTGGGTAATGGTTTTCCGGCTGGTGAGCCCATTGAGGTGACCTTCGGATTATCCAAGGATGGCACCCTAGCCATTGAAGCCATGCATCTCCGCACCGGCAGAAAACTACCATTAAATATCAAGGTCGAAGGTGTCATGGATGATGTTCAGTTTAAGCAATCGGAAAAGAAAGTCGGGAGTCTGACTCTGGCGAACTAGGCAACCATAGGAAACCCAGTCCAGCCAAGGTGCTCTCTCAGCTTTTTATCCGCTGATGGAAGAGCCGCGAAAGGGCTCCCGAACTGAACACCAATCAGCCAGAAAATAGGAGCAGTATGTCGAGCGTAGGAATTGATCTCGGAACCACAAATTCGGTTGTCGCTGCTCTCAACGCATCAGGGCAACCTGTTGCATTGCGAGGCAGAGATGAAACATCACCAATCGTTCCATCAGTGGTTTATCTGGACAATGCTTTACGCACTGTAGTTGGCAATGAAGCAAAAGAACAATTGTCCCACGAGGGGGACAGAGTTGCCTCATTTTTCAAGCGGCAGATGGGTGATCGCAACTGGCGATTCTCGGTTCCAGGTCGGGAAATGTCCGCTATCGAGCTCTCTGCCGAAGTGCTCAAGCGCTTAAAACAAGATGCCCAGTTCGCTCTCAACATCCGCGAGATCAAAAATGCCGTTGTTACCGTACCTGCATATTTTTACGACGCTGAGCGCAAGGCGACTGAAGAAGCAGCAGCGTTGGCTGGGCTCAACATCCTGCAGCTGATCAATGAACCCACCGCCGCTGCGGTTGCATTTGGAGCATCAGCCCATGTCCCCACAGGCGGACACGTTTTGGTCTTCGATCTCGGCGGCGGAACTTTCGATGTCACTTTGCTCCAAGTGTTCGGAGATGACATCCACGTCATCACCAGCGACGGCGATGCACAACTTGGTGGAAAAGACTGGGATGCGCGCATCGTCGATTTCATCGCCGAGCAGTTCCGCTCTCAGACAGGCATGGATCTGTACTCAGAGCGCAGTGTAATCGGGGACCTGTGGGTCACTGCGGAGAAAGTGAAAAAGGATTTGTCGGCTCGATCAAGTGTACCAGTAAGAATCAGTCACGCTGGAGAAAAATTTGAATCTGATCTCACGCGCGAGTTTTTTGAAATGCTCACCGGCGACCTGACTGCCCGCACCATGGACATTATGGAGACCGCTCTGAGCCGTGGTAATGTCCACGCGCGCAACTTGGACATGGTTTTGCTCGTCGGCGGATCAACGCGCATGCCGATGGTTCAAAGTGCACTGGAAAAACTGACCGGCAAAAAGCCGCACAGCGGCGTCAATCCGGATCAGGCGGTCGCTCTGGGCGCTGCACTCTGTGCCGCCGGACACGAAGCGAAATCACAGCCGGTGTACATGCTGGCCTCGGGCAAAAAAGAGGCCACCCATACATTTACATTACCTTCTGGAAAATCCGTGCGCGACGTCTCCACACACAGTCTGGGTGTCATCGCCACCAATACCGAGAATAGCGCTTACGTCAACGACATCATCCTTGCCAAGGACAAGGCCATTCCCCGCGCAGATAAGAAATCTTACAAGCTTCGCACTAAATTAAAGGGGCAGAATCTCTGGGAAATCTTTCTCACCCAGGGAGAAGACAGCTCCCCTGCTAACGTAAAGTATCTCGGCCGATATACCGTCGCCGATGTACCTCATGATCCTAGCGGAACCGCAACGGTTGAAGCTATTTACAGCTACAATCGCAGCGGCTCAATTGAGGTTACAGCATCCACTGCCTCGGGACAACTGCTGCCAGTGAAAGTCGAGACACTGCCGGAAGATGTACCTAGCAGATTTATGCGTCCGCCGCCCAAACCGACTAGAAAACACATCACTATTTATCTGACTTTCGATCTTTCTGGATCGATGAGCGGATCTCCTTTGGAAGATGCGAAGGACAGCGCGATTCAGTCATTCCTTGACGCGCTCGACCTGCTTCACACATCAATCGGGGTCATCGTCCATTCCGACCGTGTTAAAACAATCTTAAAAGCCACATCAGAAGCCCGCGAAATTCGCAATGCCATCAATAGCATGGCAATTACCGAAGGACTCGGATACGGCAATGCCCAGCACCCGTTCGACGAAGCGTCCCGGATGTTGCGCAGCGTAGAGGATCTGCGCTTTGTCGTAAGCTTGACTGACGGTGTCTGGTCAGACCAGGAACAGGCGATTAAATCTGCAAAGACACTACACTCTGATGGAGTGGAAGTTATTGCATTGGGATTCGGTGGAGCAGATCAAGCATTCCTGCGTCGTATCGCCAGCAGTGATGAACATGGAATTCTCAGTTCGCAAAGCCATCTAGGAGACGCATTCTCAAGCATCGCGCAGGTGATCTCAGCAGAATAGCGAAGTGCTCTTTCATTCAGCGATGACAGCTCGGACCAGTGTAATCCAAGTTGTTTTTCCAATTTCACAGCTGTCTCTGACCGGGCTTGTATCAGTATCTAACGTAGCACCCAATGGCCGACTCCGCAGAATTCAATCTCTTTGAGATCCTAGATCTTGATCCGAGCGCCAATACCACGATTATCCTTTCGGCAATCGCGTCGAAGCGGAGCTGGGCAAACACCGTTTCAAACACAGCACCCGAAAGAGACCGAAACCGAGCAAATATCACTAAGCTGCACGAAAGTGAGATGACCGAATTGTGCAGCGGACCCGGTTACCAGAGCTCGCGAGACCAACGCACACTAGACGATCATCGCAAGCAAAATAAGGAAAGACGTCGCGCTAAGGATAACTTACTCAAAGATCACATTGAAATACTCGGGTTGCGCAGCGGCTTTGCGCCAGCCGACGTTAAACGAATCGCCGCCCTGTGCGATGTTTCCGAAAACGAAGTTGAAGCGCGCCTAAAAAAAGCCGGCCTCAAGCCCGCATCTGGCAAGACCCCCCCCGCTGTACCACTACCGCCTCAAACTGATCCGGCAGTTGCCGCCTCCATCGAATCCGCATTGAAGGTTGCAGGTTCGGGAACCCTTTACGATTTTTTGTCGAACTTTGTGCCATCTGGCCAAAATCCGACGACGGTCAGCAAGGTAAAGTACACCGCTAAAACGAGTTCCAAACTGCTAGAAGACCGCTACAACCAGATTCTCGCTGCGGTAAGTCGACTTATTAAGGGTACCCCTGAGCATAGTCGCGACAATGCGATTCTTGGAATGGTGAAGACCCATCTCCTAGATGTCGCAAAACGAGATTTGTACAACAACTATCTCGAACTGCACCCTCTCAAAGACCTCGTTGGCCTGATTGAAACTGCTGGCAGCCAAAAAAAATCACTCACCTATCAGGAGTTTATGTTCCTGCTAGATAAGGCACAAAAACTTGGTGCCTCGCCGTCCATTGGTGATGCTTACATTCGAAATTATTTACAGAACAAGAAGCCCAATCCATGGGAGATTCTCGACGATGTTTCGGATCGAAAAATCGAGCCACTGCCCCAGTGCGGATACTGTTTTGAGTTCTCTACGGCAGCCTCGAAGAGCTGCACACACTGCGGTAAACCGCTAATTATTGGTTGTCTAGGCTGCGGCAAGGCAGTAGCCAGCTCGATCAAATGCTGTCCGCACGACAGCTGTGGATTCCCCATCGGTGATCTGCCCCTGATCGAATCCAAAATAAAATTGACTCGGGAAGCAACGGATGGGGGCAAACTTGACGATGCCGACCGGATCCTCAATGAAATTAGCCGCGATTGGCCCACTTACAAGTCGGTAGCCGTGCTGAAAAAGAATATCAGCGATAAGCGTATAGAACGCCAAAACGCGCAGAAGCATCGAGTTGAGGAGATCGCCCGAATCAGGCAGTTGATTCAGTCGCAGAAACTGAACGCCGCACAAACCTCTGCAGACCATCTGGGCATTGGAGAACCTCCCATTCCGCCGGATCTGATGGACAAGATTCGCCGTGGTATTCAGGAGGCAGATGATTTTGTGCGCAAAGCGCAAACCGCCATCGGTGGCGGGAGGCCGAAGGAGGCTATCGAGAACTTGCAATCGGCCATCTCGTGCTGCGACGACCACCCCAACGCAGCGAAACTGCTGCACAGTCTTCCCACTCCACCAGCTACTAACGCCAAGGGTGAAATCACTAGCACCTGCATTCGAATGACTTGGGATGCAGCGGTGGGCGAAAAAGGGCTCACGTACCAAATCATCCGAAAATCAGGCGGGAAGCCGGCTTCAATTTCCGACGGCGAGACCGTTGGCAAGGTGGTCGCCTGCACTTTCGATGACAACACCGCTGACATCGGGACCATATGGTATTACGCGATCTTCTCAGTTCGTTCGCTCGGAGGTGCTAACAACAACGTGCTCTGCACTGCTGGCCCCTTTCAACGTCTTGGAATTCCCACTATAATTGAAGCCAAAGCTGGTGATGGCGTGGTCAATCTGCATTGGGCACCGCCGCCAGGCTGCCTGCGCGTTGTGGTCCGCCGCAACCCTGGGAATCCGGCACCAGTAAGTGGAAATGAGTTACGGGATCGCGGACTCACCAACGGTACCAAATACAAATACGAACTGCGTGCTATCTATAGCGACCCACTCTCAGGCAAGGAAATCGAAGGTCACCAACAATGGGTTCACATCGAACTAATTCCACAACCATTGCCAACTCAGATTCGAGATCTGAGGATCGAGAAAAATGGAACGCAGATCGAACTCAAATGGACATTGCCAACGGTCGGACAAGTGGAAATCTACCTAGTCTCTAGCAAACCCATTGGCATCGTGGAAGGAGCCTCCGTTAGCATCGACACCATGCGAAAAGTAGGCACACCGGTAATTATCCCAGGTCCGTCTATCGCAACGATTTTGACCACTCCGCTTTCGTCTGGGCACACTGTAGCCATCCCCTTCTCTGTCAGCGATTCTATCGCAATCGTCGGGAAATTCGCTGAATTCATTGATCTCCCCGAAGTAAATAATCTGAAAGTCCGCTCTGCCAGTAATTCTCGGCTTCGCCTGACGTGGGACTGGCCGCCAGGCGTCAAAAAAGTAGTGATTACAAGCTTTTCAGACATTGCCATGTTGTCACCCGTTCAGACGCAATTCATTGAGGCGAATGAATTTGTGAGAGCAAACTCCGAAATTCTCGTTGACGCTAACACTTCGCCCGCCGCGATCTGTGTTCAAACGCTCTCTTCCGATGGGGTGGTCCGCTCCACTGGCAGCGTCACTCGTGGAAACAAAGACCTCAGCGGCAGGGTATTCTACCATGTCAGCAAGCCAGGATTTTTTTCTAGGCTTTTCGGATCCAAGCAAACGCAACTGGTTTTACTATCTGAAAATTGTCCCGAGCTATCGAACATCAAAGTAATCGGTGCTCGAGATAGATTTCCGCTTAATGCTGAAGACGGTACAGAAATTTTGTCCATTCCAATAATTCGGTTTCGAGACGGGAAACACAGTATCCCGCTTAATGCCGAAGAGATCAAAGGCAGCTTGGTGCTCAAGCTCTTTCTAACAGATCCTCACGTCGCCAATTTGATTGACCTGCGCCCGCGTGGCGGGATGGAGACAGTCCGACTAAAAAAATGAATATGAAACGCAACTGGCTTCAATCCAGCAAGAAAATACTTACGGAACTGTGGAATAGATCGGGAAGCGCTGTTCTGTGCACCTACTGCTTTCAGGAGTTTTGGTCCGCAAAGGCCCCCTTTCGATGTCATAATCTTGCTTGCTCAAAACTCCAACCAGATGATCCGGTGATAAATTCCAACTGGCCGATGCTGGTAGACGAAGAACGCGGACTCATTGTGGAATACGCCAAGAATGCGGCATGCGCCAGTTGCAAATACCCACTAAAAATCCGCATATGTCCCCATTGCCACCATCGTCTGATCAATGGATTCGAGGAAGCGCAACACGAAATCATTGCGCTGGTTGGGTCAAAGTTTTCAGGCAAGAGCCACGTTATTGCCAGCATGATTCACGAAATCAACGCGACGCTTAGCAAAAGCACCGGATTGTTGCTCTCGAGTCGCGATGATCAGACACGCAATCGCTACGCCAACGACTACGAAGCCAAACTTTACACACGTAAAGAAACCCTAGATGTGACCAACAGCGCCGCCAATCTGTCGGCATTCAACCGCCTGCCATTACTTTACACGCTCACCCAGAATAGCACAAGAAACCACGCCAAATTGCGGGCAATCACTCTGGCCCTGTTTGACGGCGCCGGTGAAGATTTCGTCAACGCCGACTCGATGGACAGCATCACGCGCTACATAAACAAATCCAGTGGTATAATTCTGCTGATGGACCCGATGCAGGAACCTGGAATTCGCGAAAAACATCCAAATCCAACTGCATTACAAAAAGTTCCTAGCACCAGAGAAATCCTCAGCCGGATTATAGAAAACATTCGCTCTGATCATAATATTTCAATTACGAAGAAGATTAAAGTACCAGTCGCTCTCGCAATTTCCAAATTTGATGAGGTGGAACTCGCGGCGTCCCATGTGCGCGGACTCAAAGTATTTGAGCATTCAGAACCATCTCGCGAATTTGATGTTGAAGGCGCAAACAACATCAGTGGCGAAGTCGAATCGCTGTTGAACTTCTACAATTGCGACGAAATCGTGAGCCAATTAAAAAATAACGTTGAGCACCACTCCTTCTTTGGCATCACGGCAACTGGTTGCCGTCCGGAAGGAGGTCGATTCCCAAAAGTCGCCCCGCGCCGAGTGGAAGATCCGCTCCTTTGGATTCTCAACAAACTTGAATTCCTTCCTTCAAAAAGGAAATAAACATTTCGCTCAGGTAATAAATTACTGCTAGCGAGAGTTTCAATGTCTTCGCTTGGGAAACTTTCCTCCGGACCCAAATAAAACTAAAATCTTGCCCGATCTGGAGCTATAGCATGAAAGTTGAACAATTACTTTATACAAGCTGCGAACAGGGGTTGAGTGCCAACCCCGGATTCATGGTCCAAGCCATCTCTACCGGACTCGATCGTAGTGATAAACGAGAATTAGAATCCAGCAATCCGTATGTTCCCCCTTCAGATCTGCCATTACAACCTACGTTGGAACAGATTCGGGAATTATGCCCCCCCATGCTTTTTTGCAGACTGCTCGCCAGCGGCAAAATCGCTGTAACCAGAACAATTTATATCGGATTTGATTACTCAGGACGGCCAGGTAATTACCTAGCGCATACCCTGATCTTTGCCTCTGTTCCTGATTTCCACCTCGGCGAATTGTTTGACTGGTCCGGATGGCACAACCATGTGCAAACCAGTCCGCCCACGCTAGAATCACTGGACGAATCTCATTTCCAATTCAAAGTTCCCGCTTCCAAAAAGGTTCGCGAGCTAATTTTAAATTATCCATACGGAGTTGACGCAGGTAAAAAACTTCTCGCTGTGCTAGTTGATGCCGCCTTGGTCGATCGAGATAAGGACTCCGCCAAAGGCGTTATTCTTCGTGCTCCTGCCCCTGAACTCAACTACTGGGTCATTGCTGTCGCCATGGCGGCAGTACCGAGCAACGCCAGTAAACCGCTGACTTTTTGCTCGTACATCACAGGCCTGACGCCCTCTGCCGATGTCCGAGGCACGCTTCCTGAAACAGCCGGCGGATTGGTGACGCAGTCGAGACCGATCGTTGATGTGACAGTGAAGCAGGCGAGCAATGCGCCAGAATACGCCCGCTACCTAGTTGAGTCTTTTCTGAACGCAAACGAAGATTTTAACAACCTTAATGCCTTCGCAGATGACTTCGAACTAACGCCGGCCGCCTCCGAATGGAAATACATTCTAGATTGGCTTGAAATTGAAAAAGAAAGGCTGATCCCAGCAAATACGGCTGCGCTAATCGCACTCGCCAACTTTATTTGCGCGAAGATCAAACCGAATTCCAAAACTGCTCCAAGGGTATTAGAAAGTGCGATCAATAAACTCCGTTCGCACAGCCCGCAGGCTCAACCTAGCTCAAATTCGAACACTAATCAGCTCCTCGGCGATCCTGATGTCTGTCAGGCTCTTGCTGTGATGGCAAATCACGTCAGCAATTTCAAGCTGATCGAATCTGTTCGCGCCACCGTATACCGCAGCAGTTGGAATTCGGTTGCAACCGGTGGAAATTGGAGGGACTTCGCTTCGGCCCTTGAGTCTTTGATCCCAAATCAACCAGCCGAAAAATCCAATTTAATTTGGAACAGCTTAGCGACAGCGGGAATCAATGAATTTGTAAAGAGTGTACTCGAAACCAACACCGGACTACAACACGCCCTTGGACAATCCCCTGCAGTCGCGAGTTTGGATTATTTAGAGCATATCATTGCCATCTCGGGAAAGAAACCATGGGAAACCGAGGACTTTGTTCTTCTTGCGTACCAAATTTTCCAAGACGTGCCATCGGTTCGAAACTCCGTCGCTCATAGTATTCTACAGAGCAAGGGTTCATCTGCACTGGCAATGGTCTGCGCGGAGGTTAGAAAAAGACCTGAAAAACATCCCGGAAATCTGCCTGCGGTTCTGGCGGCTATGTTCTCGGACAATCCGAGCTCCGCTAAGGCAGTGGAGACCCGCACCGAACTCGACAAGTTTGGACACCACGATCTCGTCGATGCCGAAGTTGCCACACACATTGATGGCGCCCGAAATTTTCAACTACCAGAAGTTCTACTGGCATCTAGACGGGGAGGAAGTAAATCGCGCAGTGCACTTACAAACCTATGGGCTAAGGTTCCAGCTAACGACCGCAATAATGCAGCCCGTGAGCTGGTCAGCAAAACTGATTTCCTCGACCAGTTCGACCAGCAGACTGCCGTCACGATTTTGCAAACTGCCGATGCAACACTGCGTCTAAAGGAGTTTTCCTCACCTCAGGATCACGACCTTCGTGAATGGTTGAGCAAATCAAAATACGCCCCACTCGCTTATCTACGTAACCTGAATTCACTACAGACCATAGATGAAGCAGAGACCATCGACGATGACAAATCTCTGGAACTCTGGTGCGATAAAGTTGCTGAATACACGGATCCAAAACAGATACCGAGGATCGCTGAGCCAGTGATCTCGCGCTTGCTGGATAACTGCGGAGCCAAGGACATGCCTACATTCAGCGGTCTTTGCCATTGCTGCCTAAAAATCGGATTGATCAAAGAATTCGCCAGAATGCTCGACCATTTGCTTGCCACAAAAGTTACAGCCGAGTTCAGCAAGGAAACGGCTATCCAACTGACTCGCGCTTGGCTATTGGCCAAACAATCCCCTCAAACATGGCCTCGGGAAATTCACGTTTTGCTCTGCTCAAGATTCCCCAAGTACTTGAGCCTTTTGCCGAAACCGACATGGGAGGGTCTCAAAAACTCTGTCGCTATCATAAAGAAGAGTGATCCAAAGGACAAGCGCGACTGTTGGAAAAGAACCACCGATGAAGTTGATAAAACCCGCAAATCCGTCACCCGCTTATTTGGATCTGCTTTCTCATACGCAGGAAGAATGTTCACTCGCTTCGTTAAGAAGAGTGACAAATGAATCACGCAGTTGGACAAATCTCTAGAATAAACTGCACCCGAATTACAATACTCGCATTTGGAAGATCAGTGCACCACCCCCATAGCCGTACTCTGAAATTAAGAGTGTGTTTGAACAATTCCCTGAAGTGCCTGTTCACCCCCCCTGCTCAGTGCGGCATTTTCAATTGCACAAAAAGGCCTAGAGCAAAATTTTTCATTGGATCAATAACCTCGACGCGCGAAGGTAATGCCCTAGAAATCACGTAGACGACAATCAAAACCGAGCAACTGTGCCTTAGCTCGCCACTTCTGAGAGTGCTGGACATCCTACTCTCCCCACTCCAAATCGTCATTGTCTTTGTGCAGTTACAAACCAGATTTTAACTTTAAAAAACTCAATAATATCAGCACATTTATGGAAGAAGGTTGCGGCACAATAATTTTTGGGTTGGTGGGATTGTTTGTGGGATTGGCAGTTGTATGGTATGCTTTTGTATATTTAGTCCTACCGGGAACAGTCATCATTATCGCAGCTGGAACGATTTGGGGCGGTGGCCAAGCCGCTATTAATTATTTCAAGGCGTTTCGCGACAATGTTTCGTTTGAAAAACCTCGGATTCATGCACGATGAGCTCGCCCGTTTTACCAAGTACACCTGATCCAGCGATTGAGCATTATTGGTTTGGTAAGGCTTATCGTGATCTCTGGGCTGTTATACGCGTCAGTGGGACGCTTAACCTAGACACAGCAAAGGATTATTGGGCCAAGACCTCGATTAAAGAAGACACCGAAGTTAAAACTTGGGTTAAGCGCATTTTTTTTGCCATGAGCGCCGGGATGGTTCTACTCTTTGGGACTGCTTTCTGGTTGATCCTCGTGCCCGTCCACATCATGATCGTTGCGGTTATTGCACTGCTTGTCGGCGCAAGCTTTGTCATTGTTCGTTTGATGGAATCCACGTACCTCCGGACTAGGGGTTGGCGCGCCTACTGCAAAGCCTGCAAGAATCTCATGCCTATTCCGGTTTATAAATGCCCAAGCTGCGGGGAGGCGCATCGAAATCTTGTGCCCTCGCGATACGGCATCCTTCATCGCCAGTGTAACTGTGGGGAGAAGTTACCTTGTTGTTTCTTTTCGGGAAGGTTGAAAATAGCCGGATTCTGCCCGAACCCAAATTGCAATGAATCCGTTTCGGCAGCGGATCTGCAATCATCGAACACCGTAATTGCTTTTGTAGGATCACCTTCCAGTGGAAAGTCGGCGTTTCTCACAGCTGCAGCACGTGCCCTGCTGACCATCGAAGCCCCCCGACGCGAATGGACAGTCAACTTTTCCGACTCTGAGGATAAAAGGCGTTACGACACGCTCATGACTGATATTCACAAGTTTAAGGGAACAGTAAAGACCGCCTATGTATCACATCCTGCCTACAAGTTTGACATCGACGGTGTTTCCAAGGTCAGCAAACGCACCCAGCTTTTTCTGTGCGACATTGCTGGCGAAACCTTTCGCGATCAGTCGGATCGTCTCGGGCTTCATTCTCAGTTTTTAAACAGTATGGGAACGATCCTGATTATCGATCCGTTTTCATTTCCAAAAGTACTTGACCGATATCGCTCGCAACTTGACGGTATCGGAAAAGTCAATCAGGTAGCTCGGGAAGAACCTCGGATGCTGCTCAGCATCTTCATTTCCGGCCTGCGTGATTACTTTGGCCTACAAACAGGCGCACTGTGGAAGAAGCCTGTTGCCATAGTGCTCAGCAAATCCGACCTTTGTAAGATCGGCGAAGAAATTACCAAAAACGGCGCAGATTCCAAGACCATCATCGATTGGATTCGATTGAATGATGGAGATGAGTTTCTTTCGTCATGTGCAGCCCATTTTGCAAAGTATCAGTTTTTCAGCATCTCATCACTGACAGAATCTGCCGATGATGTGACGATTTGCACATCCAGTGCCCTGATGCCGGTAAACTGGATTTTTACTACTGAAAGCAGTCCCCTGGCACCGCCGCGCGTGAAGTAAAAATCCTCGGGGCAAGCCCCGAGGCATTGCTCAGAACAACCCTAGCGTGAGCTGCGCCTTGTGTAATCTTTCATATTTCTTTTCTCCTCCCTGCCCCGCCACGTAAGCAGCAATCAC
>Ga0114971_10000802_pt1 | contig 21276 bp, 14 predicted proteins | sample M_140625_MF_Meta_FD_87320 | JGI IMG/M metagenome (GOLD analysis project Ga0114971, IMG submission 87320) | Freshwater microbial communities from Lake Montjoie, Canada to study carbon cycling - M_140625_MF_MetaG | ecosystem: Environmental > Aquatic > Freshwater > Lake | place: Lake Montjoie...
CAAACGGGCATGTCGAGCAGCCAGCCATGCCTATCCCGCTTGCATATGATCCGGCAAAGCAAGGAACACAGCTGGTCACTGGCGTGTTCGCGGGTGGCTGCGAGAACGTGCCCACCGCGCACGCCACGCACGCGCTGGCCCCCGCAGCGGTGTGGAACGAGCCCATGTCGCAGGGCGTGCAGCTCAGGTTTGAACTCATTCCTGTCCCTGTCTGAAAGTAGCCTGCCGAGCAGGCCCTGCAAGCAGCCAGCATGCTTGCCCCAGTCGTCTGCAGATAGGTACCTGATGGGCAGGGAGTGCACGGGCCCGTGCTGCCCCATCCCGTCTGATATGATCCGCTCGCGCACGCCAGACATAGTGCGCTGCTGCTCAACCCCTGCAGCATCGTGCCCGCTGAGCAGAGCTGACAGACGCTGGCCCCCGAACCCGTCTGGTATGTGGCCGCATTGCATGCTGTGCATGCTGCAGAGCTGGAGGCGCCCATTCCTGGCTGGTATCGCCCCGCAGGGCACGGGGAGCAGCTTGAGGCTATTACTTGTCCTTTCAACGACTGGTAGCTGCCTGGCACACAGCCAATACAAAACGATGCTGAGTTGGCCCCTGTCACTGGCTGGTAGGTGCCCTCTGAACACTGGATGCAGTCTGAGAGAGCCGTCCCGCTCTGGGCTGGCTGATACGTGCCCATTGGGCATTGAGTGCATACCGAGCTTTGATAGCCAGTGGAAAACGTGCCAGTCTGACATTGGGTGCATACGGTAGTCCCCACGCTGGACATAAAACTCCCTGGCCAGCAAGCACACCCACCCGCCATCAGATTGGTGCAGGTAATGCATGCTGTGAAACCAGAGGCCGACGCATAGGTCCCTGCAGCGCACGGCGCGGGCATGACCAGGGTCGTGGGTGCCCACGTGTTCACAATCGCTGCGACCTCGCTCCCCGTCAGAGATCGGTTGTAGATCCTGAACTCGTCTAGATACCCAGTGAAATAACTGGTCCTGGCCAGATTCGTCCCTATGCTGTTGTACCCTAAAGACGCGCTGCCTCTAGCCCCAGTGAACGCGAAGGTGCCCACGAGACGCCCATCGATCCAAACCATGCCGAGCGCGCCCTGCACAGAAAACGTCACGTGGTGCCATCCAAGGTCCCACTGCACACCGTCCAGCGCAGAGATGTTACCCAGCGGCACCCCAGACCACTGATTGAAAAACACAAACGTCGTGCTGCCAGGGCCAGGAAACGAACAGTTGAGATCAGACACTGTGACACTGGATGCCAACTCAAAGATGGTGATGATGTCGCCCTCAGGCAAGACAGGGTCAATTTTGTACCAAAACGCAACAGACAGATCACTGGATACGTTCAATCGGGGGAGCAGGAAGTATTGCTGGAACGTATTGAGAAACCCGACACAGTTGGACCGACTCCCAAAGGGTCCATAAGAATACGACAAGGGAGGCGTGCCCATCGACGCCTTCAAGGGGCCAGATATGCCCGTATCGTCCTGTAGATAATTTTGGAACCTAAACGGGTAGTACGCTATCATAGCCACCCCCATGTCGTAGAAGCCAGGATCCGTCAGGCATTTCGTGCCCCCCTCTGGGCTATTTGAATTCGGAGGACAGGCGTTGCACGTGCTCCCAGCAGTGGCAGCGGTCGTGGTAGAGTACGTACCAGCGGCACAGTTGTAGCATTGAGAGGCGGTTGTGACGTTTACAAATGAGCCCGCCACGCATCTCATGCACGCGGTGCTGCCAGAAAAATTGGCAAACGTACCACGCCCACATGCAGTGCACGCTGTCCCACTAGTGATGGTGTTATACGTTCCTGTCGGGCACCACGTGCACTGTGACGCTTGGACCTGCGAGTATGAGCCTGCGTTACAGATAAAGCATACGGTGTTCTGAGAGGCGTTGGAGTACGATCCTGCCATGCAGAGCAGGCATTGAGAGGCCTTACTAATATTGCTGAAGGTGCCGCCCACACACGACATACACACGCTGCTTTGGTTGGATCCAGCAAATGTCCCTGCAGGACATGGGACACACGCGGTGAGGGCAGAATTGTTCGTCATCCCGACAGGGCACACGGTGCACTCGGACGCACCCGTCACGTTTGTGACTTTCCCTGCAACACACACTGTACATGTGCTGCTCTGGTCGGAACCAGCATAGGTGCCAGGGCTGCACAAGCTACACACACTGGCGTTTGTTTGGCTCCATGTTCCAGACTGGCACAGTAGGCACACACTCGCGAAGGTGTTTGAAAACGTCCCTGCCCCACACAAACCGCACGAACTGCTTGGTGTTGTATTCGCGAACGATCCGCCAGCACATGGAACGCATTGAGTTGCCGCGGAATTATTCGCAGTACCAACAGAACAATTACTACACCGAGAGGCCCCTGTCGCGTTCGATACGGTTCCTGTGGCGCATGCAATACAGGATGAGCTCTGGTTCACACTGGAAAAGGTGCCTGGAACGCACAAAGAACAGACACTGGCGTTCTTTGCGCTCCAGGACCCTATCTGGCATCCTAGGCATGCACTGCCTATGGTGTCCACGTAAGTCCCTGACAGACACGTGGTACATGTGATACTCTGAATACTTGAGGAATAAAATCCAATGGGACACCGCAGGCATCCTATCGCAGCTGACAGTGAAATGTAGGCTCCTTTGGCACAGACACATTTAGTCCTGAGCCCAGTAAGCAGCGGGTTTTCGCATGTCCTACAGGCGGAAACGCCAGACGAATTGCTAAATGTACCAGCGGGGCACGCGACAGGCATCACTGAGGTGAACGAGTTCGGGGTGGACACGATAGCCGCAATTTCATATGCTGTGATAGACCGATTAAAAATTCGGAAATCAGCCAGATTCCCAATCAACACGAATACTCCATCCACGTTAGACCCTATAGCACCCACTCCCAGACTCTGCGTTACGTTTTGAGCCCGCGTGTCTGTGCTGACCAGCAATCCGTTCAGATACAACGATACTGACGTGCTCGACACGACGAAGACGAAATGATTCCAATACTGAAAATCGATATCTGACTTGACCGATGACACACCACTTCCACATGTCATGCCAGTGTTCACCAGCTGGCAATTCCAAATCGATTGCCTTGAGGGTCCTGGCAAATCAAATACCACTCCAGGTTGGTTGTTTGTGTCGCTCACCACTGCTGATAGCCAGAAGCATATGGAGATTCCTTCAGTTACGTTGAAAGCATTCAACACCAGCCCCCTGCCTGACAATGAGATTCCAGTGTCGTGCCCGGTCTGCTGAGTAGCCAATGTACTGTATGCGTTCACATAGGTGTACGAACGTAAAGCACCAAGTTTACTCACCAAGTCTTGTAACTCAAAACCAGGGTTGAAAGGATAGAATCCAAGCATGCCTTTTCCTAGATCATAGAAGCCAGGGAAAGAATCACATTGTGAACTACCAGCAGATGCGTTGGAATTCACAGGACACGCAAGACACATGGACATTTTTGATATAGAAAACGTACCAGCACCGCATGTCAAACAGGTAGTTGATCCGCCAGTTGCATATGTGCCTCCTGCACAGACACCACAAACAGTACTATTATCTGCGTTCGAGAAGGTACCTAACCGACAGATAGTGCACTGATCACTCCCTTGTTGTCTGCTAAATGTACCAGGTCCACAAGCCATACATTGTGATCTATCAGAATTACTAAAAAATCCCTCAAGGCACGTAAAACATTGGGCGCCTCCAGTGCCTGTTGATACAGTACCTGCCTGGCAATCCAAACATCTGACACTGTTGTTCTGATCTGTAAACGTGCCTACAGCACATGAAAGGCATTGTGATTGGTCGCTATTGCTGTAAGTCCCCGCTATACAAGCGGTGCATTGTGTTGTGCCAATACTGCTCGACACAGCACCTTGGCCACAATTCAGGCACACTGAGGCATTGCTCAGCGTGTAATATCCTGGAGCACACGAGGTACATTGGGATGAATTCCATGCACTGAACGACCCCCCCACACAGATTAAGCACGCATTCCTACCAGATTTTGCCATACTCCCTGCAGCACAATACTGGCATGTTTGTATAACAGTTGACTGGCACACCCCCTCACATGGTTGTGCGGTCACAACTGTGCCGGGAGCACAATCTGAGCATCCAGTCCAACCAACCTGACTTATCTGCCCTGTGTTACACGCATCACAGGCGTTCATCCCTTGGATGGATGCATATGTCCCTGGATTGCACAACACGTATGATGTCATTCCCAACCCACTGCAGAAGGCCCCAGATGCACATGCAGTACATGAGTACATTGTGAAAGATGCAACGTCGTTGTATGTTCCTGCTGGGCATTGTGCACAAGTCCTGACGGGCGTGGTCTGTATGGTATACATTCCAGCACTGCATGACATGCACGTGCTCTGTCCTAGCCCAGTTTTCACAGTCCCTGAGGGACACGATGGACATGCAGTTGTCAAACCCTGATCCCAGTTAAACGTCCCAACAGCACATAACTGACATTGGCTATTGACACGTGTCGTGCTTGACGTGAGACTGTATTTTCCAACAGGGCATGAATTACAATAGGACTTTCCAGCATTAGCTTGATATTTTCCAGCGACACATAAAGGACAAATTGATGTCCAGCCGTAAACTAAATTTGATACACCTCCAGTAGCAACATTAAACGTACCGGCAGGGCAGTTGATACAAACAGACATCCCAGTTCCAGTACCATATGTCCCCATCGGGCAATTCTGATACATTGACATTCCAGTGTTGGGTGTATATTTTCCAGCAGGAGCTTTATAGCAAAAAGCGCTTCCATCATACTGGGCATAATTTCCTCTACCACAGAGATAACATATTGTAGCACTGTATGACGTTCCCCCAGACGTTGGTGCATATGTGCCTGCATGGCATTGTGAACACGAGGTTGAAATTTTGTAGGGTGGGGCTGGACAGTTATCACATGGCTGGTTGCTGGAAACAACAGCAGCGATATACCCTCCTGGGCATGCGTGACATCCATCGTTTCTTCGGGACGGACATGCATCGCCTATACCACAAGACACAGTGTTTGATGGACACATGTTACAGGTCTGTGGAGTGACTCCATAATTTATGTAGAAATATGAAGGACACTCAACACACCCTGTCTGATCAAAGTTGACCATGCCACTCCAACATTCATAACACGTGTCCATTCCATATCCATCACTGTACATTCCTGGTAGACACTGCATACATATTGTTGGTGTGTACATAAAGAATCCAGGGGGGCATGCTGTGCATGATGCAGCCCCTGCTGACGATGTAGACCCTCCAGGACAAACATTACAACCATCAGTACCACCTGTACTGTACATGCCTACATCGCACATGACACACGAATCCATTCCCGAACTCGAAGCATAGTACCCTGGAGAGCATAAAGTGCATTGGGATGAGCCAGCAACTGCATAGGTTCCTCGTGTGCACACACCATTACATGCACAGTCACCAACAGCACTGTATGTTCCACCAGCACAGACATTACAAGTTGTCAAACCAGATGGTGGCGCCCAGGTCCCTGCTGCACATAGATCACAAAAAACTGTCCCCACCCCTGTTGCATACGATCCTAATCCACATTGAGTACATCCTGCTGCACCATTCCAGTCATTGGCATATGTGCCTGAGCCACACTGAGTGCATGTTGTCAATCCAGAGGAAGATGCAAAATAGCCAGCAGGACATGTTATACACACAGTTCCTGTGCTGCGCACAAAGGGGCTGTCCATTTGTGTGGATAAAATCTTTCCTGCTGGACATGAGGAACAGAATGAATCGCCAGATCTCGAGTACGATCCTGTTGGACAACTAGTGCATGGCATGGTAGACGTGCTGGTGTACTGGTTATCACCACATGCTCCACAAAATGTTGAATCAGTGGTAGACCCGCTTGGGCAAAAAACACAAGCTGTTTGTCCTCCGACTGAACTAACAAACACACTAAAAAACGTAAAATACCCTGGAGCACACGGTACACATTGAAAATTACTCCTATAGAATCCACTACTGCACATCAGTGTGGTTGCTGTGCATATATCATAGGACGCTGGGTTTGTGCATTCAACTATCTCACAACTTCCTGCGCTGCTTCCAGGGCAATATGAGTTGACAGGACAAGGGGTTACTGGATTACTGCACAGAGGATATAATTGATCGATATAAAAATCCTTGTTCATCACAGTTCCATAAAGTCCTGTCAATACATGACCTGCATTACACATGCCAGACGATACATCGTTGTTAGTCATGTATGTATCCACACTTCCGTCAGAGTAATGAACATTGAACCCAACTTCATTGACCAATTTGAATCCGTTTGGCAGTTTGTTGGTCATTGTCACAATTCCCGTGGTTTGACCAGCTGAATCTGTAATGGCATTCAGAGTCTGAACGATTTGACCAGTAACTCCACTACAACAAGACAATACCAAGTCTTTAACCCGACGAGTGTTATATCTTGTAGTTACATAATTATACACAATACTACAAATATATTGTTTTCCATTACATGTCCTGATAAACCGTTGCTGTAATGAACTATCATAAAAATCAGTAGCAGCAGATTGTAACTGATTATCAGCAAATGAAACTTTAGGCTTATTTGCAATCGATGAGGACGTAATCCATTCCTGAAATACAAATCCTGCATTGCAGGCATACTGTGCACCTTGACTCAAAGTGTCCCTCACGTTCATGCATATCAGGATACACAACAAAAGATCCCTGAAACGGGCCATAGACCTCAATCGATGCCATATCCAGTCCAATTTATACTGCATTTGCAGAAAAGTATTTAATATTCCCAGACAATCGCATCCGTTCAATGGACCCCTGGCCCATCGCGACGCTGGCCCTGGTATTCCTCGCGACCGACGCCCTGATCTGCCTCACTTGGTTCGCCGAGCGGCACTACGAGCGCCACGAGCCCGCCAAGGGCTGAGCGAGCCGCTCACTTGCCCCCTCCCTTCCTTCCCACGTCGCCCGCGCCGAGCGAGGCCATCGCCATCTGCAGGCACTCGGCGTGGAGGAGCTCGCGCTCCTTGTCCAGGGCCCAGGCCAGCACGCTCCCGCGGTCGACCGTGTCCTCGAACCCGGCGGCCCTGAGGCGCCAGGCGTGGATGCGGTCGGCCAGGCACTCCTTCTCGTCGGCGAGGAGCCTGCCCTCGAGCCCCTCAGGCGGGGCCGGGGCCTGCACGTTGAAGAGCGTCTTGTCCGCCGCCCGCGCCTGCCGCAGGAACCACTCGACCGCCGAGACGCGGTGCTCCGGCCCGCCCTCGAGGGCGCGGTAGTAGTAGTCCACGTCCGGGGCGCGCTCGAGCAGGCTCGTCTTCGGGACGCGCCGCCCGCCCGTGGTGTCGCGCATGACCGCCTCCGACGGGCGGGCGAGGCGCTCCTGGATCGCCGCGGCCCTCCCCGGGCGGAGCAGGCCCAGCTCGCCCATGTTGGCGAAGGCGCGGCGCATGGCCTCGTCCTGGAACGGGAAGCGGCCGGCGGTGTTCATGCCGCGCAGGTAGCGCCTCCCCCCCTCGGCGGCGCCGAGCTCGAGCGAGTCGTTCTCGACGACGATGACCGTGTCGACAAAGGCGGGCAGCCGGCCCTCCGGCAGGACGGCCTCCCCGAGGTGGAGCGAGAGCTTGAACGTGCAGCGGCGGGCCTCGAAGCCCGTGAGGACGTGCACGTCCAGGACCTCCTCGGCGAACTGGACCACCGTGTCCGAGAGGCGCGCCGTGTCGGTCTCGGCGATGTAGAAGGCGCGCTGGCAGCGGTGGACGAGCGACTTGAAGGCCTCGTCGCCGTCGAGCACGAGCTGGCGGACGTGGAAGACGCGCAGGCCCACGAGGGCGTCGCACACGCTGAGCCGGGAGAGGTGCACGAGGCCGCAGTACTGGGCGCGCAGGCCCACGCCCAGGCACGCGACGTTGGCGAGGCGGAAGTCCTCCTTCCAGCCGACGCCGTTGAGCTGCAGCTCGAGGGCGCGGGCCGTCTGGTTGAGGAACAGGATGTTCCGGATGCGGGTGCCGACCAGGAAGACGAGGTTGTGCTCGAGCAGGACCTGGGTGCCGCCGGCGCCCTCGAGGCTGAGGCGCCCCGACACCTCGACCTCCTGGCGGAGGGCGTAGGCCCCGTTGCCGAGCCGGAGCGTGCTGCCCGGGAGCGCGACGTGCAGCATGCGGTAGAGGTGCTCGCCGCCCAGGATCTCCGGGGCGATGAGCTGCCCCGCGAGGGTGCAGAAGGCGTCGGCCCCGAGCCTGTCGGCCCAGTCGAGGTTGAGGGCGAAGGCGAGGAAGAGCGTGTTCTCCACGCCGTGCACGGCGGCGTGGAAGGTGTTGCGCCTGGCCCTGGCGTCGCTGAAGACCTGCAGGCCGAGCTCCTGCGAGCCCGCCCGCTCGATGTCCGTCACGAGCTGGACGAGCTGCTCCGAGAGGAGGAAGCGGTCCATGCCGAAGGGCCCGACGCGGCGCTCCCACTCCTCCTGCGCCCGCTCGAGGCTCACGCCCGCGAAGGCGCGCGCCCCCGGCCGGAGCATGCTGTCCTCGAGCAGGGAGTTGTCGAAGCAGTACTTGAAGTTGTAGAGGTCGCGGACCGTCTGCTTGGCCAGAACGAGGCGCGTGTCCTCGTCGCGGACTACCTTCCAGGTGCTGTTGTAGAAGTCGAGGTAGTCCTCGATCCTTGCGCGCGCGCGGTCGCGTCAGGCCCCGGGCGCGGCACATAGGCAAGGCGCGCGGCACTCACCCGTTGTACTCGGAGAAGGGGTCGGGAATGAAGTCGCCTCCAACGCGGGGCTGCCCGCTGCCGTCTGCGGTGGAGACCGAGAGGACCTCGTCGACGTCGACCATCTCGAACTGGAGGGAGCTGTCGTCGCCGTCCGCCGGCTGGCGTTCGTCGGCGTCGGCGTGGGGGGGCGGGAGGCAGGGCGTGGCTTGCATGGCAGGTTGGCGGCTGGCGACGGGCGGCGCCTGTTTAAAAAAGCGCGCCGCGGTCACGTGGGCCCCAAAGCCATAAACCCAGGCGCCACTTGATTTAAAAATTTGAATCATTGTAAACGCCCAAAGCGCCCGGTTTCCCGCCCGGCCCCGCACGTGCGAGGTCGCGCCTGCGTTTATGCATCAGCCCGTCCGAAACCGCCCCCTTTCGGCGGATTTGAGCCCGTCGCGAGACACAAACACAAATTCAAACGAGCTGGCTCCATAAAAGGCGGGGCGCCGCCAGCTTGGGTTTCGATTCCACGCGCGATGAGCCACAACGGTGATGTTGAGTTCTCCTCGATGGAGGGCACGCCGCTGATCGAGCGGATCGAGGCCCTCTCGCAGGATCCTCCGAGCGACGGGGGCGACCGAGAGGACGACGATGGTAACGTGAGGAGCGAGCCCGGCTCGCCGCGTAGCGGGAGCGACCACGAGGAGGTGGAGGGCTCGGCGAGAGCGGGAGGGCGGGCGAGGCAGCCGTCGGCGCCATTCCCTGCAAGCCAGGACTCTGAGGCGGACGTGGAGGGGCAGGCGCTGCAGGACTACTGGTCGTCGATCCCGGAGCTGCAGGAGAAGCTGCTCATGACCTGGAACGTGTCGTGCTCGGGCTCGCTGACGCCCGACGCGGACGACATGCTCAAGATGTGCGGGGTGTCCAAGGCCTTCAAGCTGGTGCGGCCCGACAGCCCAGGCCTGCTGTGCTCGCCGTACGACGGCCAGTCCTACATGTTCGTGGCGCGGTCGCTGGGCGAGATCCCCGACTACGCGCAGCAGGTGATCTGGTTCTTCAGCAACCTGCGCAACAGCATCACGGACTACGCCAACTACTGCTTCCCGACAAACAAGGTGGCGCTGCGGGCCAACCGCGGGGACCCCAAGGTGATCACCAACCTGGTGGCCATCTCGGAGCCGTCGGGCGGGTACGGGCGGTCCGCCGCGCCGGCCGCGTCCTTCATCGACATGGGCCGGTTCATGCGGGAGCGCCGCAACCACCACAGCGGGGTCCTCCGCACGCCGCTCAAGGCGCTCAAGATCCAGGTCGGGTGGACCGGGGCGTGGTGCGACGACGGGGGCCAGCAGCGGCGGGAGGCCTTCTGCTGCGTGATCGTGACGCCGGCGAGCAACTTCCACATGTGGCAGTACATCTACGACGTGCACCTCCGGCAGCCCAAGACGAGCGACAAGAACTACGAGCGGCTGATGGCCGAGTACACGGTCAACACGGCGACGCTCAAGCGGATCCTGTGGACCGAGGCCTCGACGAACCTGGGGATGGACCCGCACAGCGTCATGTCGCTGGAGGACTTCCGGCTGAGCCCCGGGGCCGAGGGGGGCGTGCACTCGCTGCTCAACGTCTTCCAGCTGCCGTGCAAGATCTTCACGCTGATGAAGGAGCGGTACCCGCAGCTGTCCGGGCTGGAGATCATGAACCTGCCGCGCATGACGTTCCGGTACAACGACGAGCGCACGACGCGCTGGCTGTCGTACATGAACCACTACATCAACGCGGCGGCCGAGTACGAGGAGCAGTACTCGGCGAGCATGAACACGTACTGGATGACCAAGGAGAAGGAGCGCCACACGCTGGTGAGCCCCGCGCCCGCGTGCGAGAGAGAGAGAGGGAGACCATCTGACACACACGCCCGCAGCCGGACTTTGAGCAGCGCTTCATCGGGGGATGGCCGCTCGAGTTCGACTCCGACTGCCGGATCATCAAGTTCGGCCTGCCGCCGCTCCCGCTGCTGCACGACTTCGTGTACGACAGCCAGGTGTCGTCGTTCCAGGTCTGGCTGTCCAACATCGGGGGCCCCGACGGCCTGCCCGAGCTGACGCAGGCGCTGCTGCGGGCCTTCCACAGCAAGTCGTCCGAGGTCAACGCGTACCCGAACATCAAGCACTTCATCACGGGGTGGCAGGCCTTCACGCCCATCCGGTGGAGCGAGATGTACAGCGGGGAGGCCGACGTGCTGCGGGGCCTGGTGGTGGACGGGCGGCTGATGCAGTCGCAGGTGGCGCTCCAGAAGGACATGCGGGAGCGGCGGGCCAACGGGGCGACGGTGCCCGACATGGTGCAGACGTGGCAAGACTACGTGCACAGCTCGGTCTACACGCTCAAGAGCATGCTGCGCAACGGGGTGTTCAACAGCAAGACGCTGGTGGACAGCCTCAACATCCTGGAGCTGGTGGACTGGGCCGCGGCGTGCACCGACGGGGACGACTCGATCCGGGCGACGGTGCAGGAGTTCAGCGCGCAGACGCCCGCGCTGCGCAAGCACGACGGGTTCGCGGTGTGCCTCAAGGCCTTCTGGAGGGTCTGGGAGTACGTCAACTCCTTCTACTACATGAACAGCCCGAACCTGGTCTTCGCGATCGAGCTCATGGTGTCGCAGCTCATGTACCGCTTCGGCGACTCCAACGAGAGCTGGTCCCGTTTTTCTCGATTGCCTGCCTGTGCTGTGCCCGCCTGACCCGCCGTACCCCGCAGGACCAACTTCTTCAACACCATCATCATCATGTCGGGCAACGGGCACTACATGGTCAACACCCCCGAGGGCGTGATGCGGGACTCGCGCAAGCCCAACTCGACCGGCAACGACTACGTCAAGGCGCGGGTGGCGGCCCTGAAGCGCCTGCTGTACGTGCAGCTGGGCATGACGGACAAGCGCAAGCACTACCAGCTGGTGATGGACCTGACGCGCTGGACGGACACGGCCTTCGAGAACCTGGCGACGGCGACGATCGCGCTGGGCACGATCCGGACGGTGCCGGACCAGGAGATGCGGGACCGGAGCCTGGCGGCGCCCGAGGTGCGGCAGGGCAAGAAGGCCATCATCCAGCACGTGTGCAGCCGCGGGGAGACGGCGGGGGACACGTGCACGACGAGCTCGTGCCAGCCGGGCAAGGACGGCATCTACTCGTCGATGATCAAGCCCAAGGTGACGAACCCGAACCTGGTGGCGATGGCGGGCAACACCGGGGACGCGACCAAGGCGAGCGCGGAGGAGACCAACAGCCTGATGGTGGTGACGTGCGTGCTGCCGCCCGGCGCGGCCCCGCAGACCAAGAAGCGGAGCCAGGACGGCAACCTGAAGCGCATGCACGCGAGCTCCTTCACGCGGCGGCCGCGCCCGATCCAGAAGGAGCGGCAGGTGGCCAACTTCCTGAGCATGAGCCACGTCTTCGTCGGGTGCTACGGGGGCCTGCTGAACCGGCTCGGGGCCGTCAACTACGAGATCCCCGTGGTCATCGCGGCCTACACCGAGTGGCTGCACGCGCTGCTGCGGGACAGCTTCAAGATGATGGACCCCGGCGTGGTCGAGTCCTACTCGCGGATGAAGGAGGGGTACCAGGCGCGGGGCCTGGTGCTGGCGGCGTGGGTGGACGGGATCCGCCGGCTGTCCGAGGAGGCGGACCCGCACGCGGCGAGCCGGGACCTGCTGCTGAGCCTCGAGTTCAACCCGATGCCGCTGGCCATGGTGCCCGTGAGCGTCGGGAGCCTGCTGTCGCGGGCGGTGCACATGCCGTCGCTGGTGCTCACGACGGTGCTGGCGGACCACCTCCAGGTCCCGGTGGTGAGCTGGCCCGGGCTGTGCGCCTTCTTCAAGGACCCGGCCGCCCCGACGCCGGCGAGCGCCGTCGAGTACGAGGCCTTCACCAAGATCCGCAACTTCGTGCAGGCGTGCATCCTGCACCACCGCTTCTGCCCCGAGACGGACGAGCCCTTCAGCGTGCACGGCAACGTGTCGTGCTACGTGACGAGCAACGGGACCCCCGAGCACCGGACCGAGCAGCACCGCAAGGGCATCCTGCGCATCACGGACCCCAAGCGCAACTGGGAGAAGGTGGAGGACGTGCTCAAGACGGTGGCGAACCAGATCAAGGACGCGTACGGCCAGCAGCTGTTCCAGAACTGCCACATGGGCCCCGAGGCGTGCGTCATCAACCACGCGCTGCACCACATGCTGTTCGGCTTCGACATGAGCGCGCGGTCGCTGTGCGGGGACCGGGTGTACCACTCGCGGGACCACCTCGAGAAGCTGGGCCTGCTGGGGCAGCTGCCGGGCGTGGCCAACGCCGACGAGGACGCGCCGGTGCCCTACATGCGGCGCGTGCTCTTCACGGCCCACGAGGGCCACGCCGAGGAGGTCCGGTCGGGCGGGGTGGGCGTGAACCTCTGGGGCCTGCTGGTCATGGTCTCGCTCATCGGCAACAAGGACATCACGGTGCACGTGAGCGACGACGTGGCGCGCCACCTGCTGCAGAACGTGCTGGCGCTGTCGCCGGCCGGGTGCACGCCGGGCAACCAGCTGTCGCTCCGGAGCTTCAACAGCTTCGTCAAGAACGAGGAGCTCGTCATCCCGGCGCGCCCGCGGCTGCACCACTTCCTGCGCCCCGAGTCGGACACGTTCGCGTCGACGGGCGTGCTGCTGCTGGCGCCGGCCGTCGAGGACAGCCCGTTCCTGCCCGAGGACCTCCTGCACGCCCCCTTCTTCCCCGAGATGTGGCGCCGGTACAAGTGCAAGTGGGACGAGCTGCCGGCCAGCGCGGTGCGGGCCTCCTACTCGCTGATGCCCAACGTGGACTACGCCTGGCACCGCCCCGGCACCGGGGAGCACGGCCTGATCACCGCGCAGACGGCCGGCTCCAAGATGGTGATCGAGTACTACCAGCTCCCGCCGGGCGCCGACCGCTCGGCGCCTGACCACGGCGAGACGGTGCTCTTCGACCGCTGGGAGCAGGCCGCGCGCGAGAGGGGCATCGTCCTGACCCCCGCCATCTGGCGCGCAGGGGCGTGCGTCCGGGTCCAGGAGGCGTCGGGCGCGGCGTCCGTGGGCGTGCTGGTGCGGGCCGAGGGCGCCGACACCCTGCTGCACAAGGCCACGTGCTCGTACGCGGCGCTGGTCCGGCGCCCGCCCGACGAGGAGCAGAGCCAGCACCCGAGCCAGCCCCCGACGCAGCCCCCAGCCCCGTCGACGGTGCACCTCCCGCTCGTGCAGGCCATCTCGGCGCTCCTCCCGGTGGGCGAGCCGCTCTACCTCAACCACGCGTGCATCGACAAGGCCGAGTTCCGCAAGGTGGGCAAGCTGCTCAAGGTCCGGCTCAACGTGCCCAACACGCTGGAGCCCGAGGACGGGCGGGTCTACGTGACGTGCCACTACAGCGACCGCCCGTTCGGCCGCCCCGACGTCGCGTCCCTCCCGAGCGTCACGATGACGGTGGACCCGTGGGACCTCACGCTGCCGTCCGAGTACAAGGGCCCCGCCGGTTCGGTGCTCGAGTTCCTCCAGCCCAACGCGGCGCCGCCCGCCGCCCAGGCCGGCCCCGTGTGACGCGCCTATTTAACGCGCGGCCCCGCCGGCCCCTGACATGTCGTCTTCTGACGTCGGCCACGACAACGAGGCCGCGTGCGAGCCGCTGGTGCAGGTGTGGCCCGAGCCGGGCGCCCGCGACGAGGGCAGGGTGTGGGGCATGGCCAGCTGGCGCCTGCTGACGGCCGCGACGGTCATGATGGTGCTGCTGCTGAGCGCCTTCATGTGCGAGGAGTGCCTGCTCATCATCATGCTGGTCTGCGCCTGCTTCGCCGGGTCGCGCGTCGAGATGCTTGTGATTTTTTCGGCGGGGGTGCTGCTGCTGCTCGTGCGGCACTGGGCGCTGGTGCGCAGCGTGTACCACACGCGCGAGTGGCTCGCCCAGGCCCCGCCCATCGACTTTCACTGAGAATAAACCGCGCGCGTTGGCGTCTTGTCTCAACAAAGCATTTATTCAAAGAAAGCGAGTCGTTTGGGCCCGGGCGCGCGAGGCCGGCCCGTAAGGCGTGAGACCATGGACCCGCTCGCCCGCCCGTGCGATCTGATGCGGCTCATGACCCGCAACACGGCCGTGGTCCGCCTGCACGACACGGGCGCCATACTGGAGATCGGCCTCGAGGAGGCGCTGGACCCGACCCGCGCGTGCCTCTCGACCGCCGTGGTGCCCACGCCCGCCACGGTCGTGCTGGGCCCGTACGCGGCCGGACGGCACGAGGCCTGCCGCCTGACGGTCGAGTTCGCGTCGCCCGCCGTGCACCCGCCGCCCATGCGCTTCACCCGGCGGCAAAAAGAGCGCGTGAATGGCGCCGGTGCGGGCAAGCGCCCGCGCGACGAGGACTGCGCATGACCGACACCGTCGACACGCTGGAGCAGCACGCCAAGCGGGTGATGCAGGCGCTGGGCAAGGGCCACTCGGAGCGCACGTACCACAAGGCCATGATCACCTCGCTGAACCGCAAGGGGATCCTGCACCGGTCGGAGGTGATCGCGCCCATCTACTTCATGGGCGAGGTGGTGGGCTTCGGGCGGTGCGACCTCATCATCGACGACCTCATCGTCGAGTTCAAGGCCAACGTGCGGTGCCCCTCGGCCGCGTCCCCGCAGCTCCAGAAGTACATCCAGAGCCAGAAGGCGGCCGAGCGCAAGCACTACCGCGGCGTCATCATCAACTTCAACCAGCGGACGGGCGCCATCGACGTGCTGCAGGAGCGGCCCCCGCCGAGGCCCGCCGCCCGCCCGCCGAGGCCGCCCCCGCGCGAGAGGCGCAGCCCGCCCCCGCTGGCGGAGCTCGAGTCCCTGCGGTACCCCAAGCGGCGGCGGGCCTAGTACGGCCGGGCGCTCACCCCCCGGACGTGGCAGTTGTGCCGCGCGCCCTTGACCACCATCGACACCTCGTTCAGCCGCTTGCGCCGCGACTCGAACTTGCCGCCGCCCGACTGCTCCATATCCACCGTGTAGCCGAGCGACAGGTCCTTGCACACGCCCGCCCGCACGAAGGCCGAGCCGATGGACCCCTCGAGGGTGGACTCGTCCACCTCGAGCACGCACTCGAGGCGCCCCCCGCACTCCCAGGCCGACACCACGCGGCCCATGGGCGCCCCCGCGTGCTCGAGCTTGACCGGGATCGGCGCGCCGCGGGCGTTGCTCGCCTGCACCTGCTCGACCATGCCCGCGATGTCGGACCGGTTCAGGTACACCCCGCGGTAGGAGTCCTTGAGGCCCTCCGGGTTGGCCGTGCCCCACACCAGCACCATCTCGGACCAGGCCAGGAAACGGCTTTAATACGCCCGGGGGTATAAAGCCGGGCCGGCCGGCCCCTGGCGCGATGCTCCAGCAGGCGCGGGAGGCATTCCTGATGCGCTCGACGGGGCTGCTGGCCCTGCGCTGCGTCCTGACCCTCGCGCTGGTGCTGACCCTCGTGCTCGATCTGTCGAGCGACCCGCAGCTTGTCACCTCGCTGGTGATCCTGGCGGCCGTGCTGCTGGTTTAGGGCCAGAAGTAGCCCAGCGCCTGCACCATCACGTACTGGTACTCGCCGTGCAGGAAGCCCCGCGTGCCGAACTGGTACGCGTTGTCGAGCCCCCACGCCACGACGCCAAACAGGATGGCGCGCACGACCAGGTCCCACAGGAACAGAAACTGGGACGTCATCAGCAGCACCATGCCGTGGTGCTTGTAGTAGTACATCTGGCAGTTCAGGTGCAGCAGGAGGCGCAGGGCCTCTGGGACTATGAAGCCCAGGAGGACGAACCAGAAGAAGGGGCTCCACCAGGCGCCGGCCAGCTGCTGCGGGTTGAGCACCACGAAGAGGATGGCCACAAAGAAGAAGACGTTGGCGAACTGGAGGGCGAGGGCCAGCACCTTCAGGTCGAGGTACGCCTCGTTGACAGGCGACGACAGCGCGGGGTGCGCCGTCTGGAAGTCCTCGATCTGGTCCCCCCTGTCCGCGTGGAAGCACTCGTACAGGAGCCTGGCGATGTTGGCGTTGTTCACGCGGAACAGGACGACGAGCGTAAACATGTTCCACGCGAAGTCCGTGGTGAGCTGCCCGGTGGCGCCCGCGACGCCCAGCCAGATCAGGCCGTCGCACACGCAGTACCCGTCGGCCCAGACGGCCATCAGCGGCGAGGCGTACGAGTCGACGTTGTGGCTGTTGATCTCGTACTTTGATTCGTCCGCGTACGGCATCAGGCCCAGCCGTGCAGGCACCTCAAGGGATAGCTTCTTCTCGAACTCATTAGTATCCCGCTGGGCGTAGTAGTCCCTCTGCTCTTGTGCCCGTTCCGCCTCCTGCCTGGCCCGTTCCACATCACGCTTTATCCTTTCCGCTTCGTCCTGCCGGTTCCTCTCGCTATAGATATTGCGATGCCTTTGTTCCACGACGTTCGTCTTGGACCTGTGCAGCGTGAAGGGGTTGTTCACCCTCAGAGACATATACTCGCCCCCCCAAAAGTCCATCCACTCCAGTCCGAAGTAGCCCACGAGCGTCGACAGGACGGAGAACGCGAGAATGCCCGTTGTCACGTTGTTGTACTGGTTGGTGTTGAAGTACCAGAACAGGCAGAAGCTAACCACCCACATGGCGACGCTCATGAAGGTGATGAACGCAGCCCAGTAACTCCCGAGTTTGTGGACGGAGCCCACGTTGCCATACCTCACATCGCCCGTCACCATCGGGCTGCCCGTGTACACGGCAAAAAAGCTCATGCCCAGCAGGCCCAGCGAGCCCAGTAGACCCCAGTTGTACGAGCCCAGGAAGATGGTGCTGTCCGGGCTCACTGCGGCCTCGAAGAACGGGTACACGGCCTGGCTCATGCAGGCCTGGAACCCGTTCCTGACCTTGCGCGACTGCACGTACGGGCTCAGCGCCGGGCTGTTGAAGAGGCAGCCCATGAACTGGTCCCCGGTTGGCCAGCCGACAAACTGGTTGTTGGCCGCGAAGCCCGTGCAGGTGGCCAGCGCGGTCTTGGTGGCGGCGTTGCCCTGCAGGCACGCGGCGTACACGTCCACGGGCGCAGAGGTGCTGCATGACGCGTTGGCGATGTTGGCTGCCTGCATGCAGGTGTAGTACGGGTCGAGCGGCCAGAGGTTGTTCTTGGTCGCAGGCAGCTCGTTGGCCTTCTCCGTGACCACGGGCCAGCCCCTGCTCTCCACGCTGTCCGTGGTGGAGAGGAAGGTGATGACGCCGTAGGGCCTGCAGGCGTCGTCGCTGCCGCACGTAAACACCGTGAGAAACATGATGGTCGCAATCACCCAGACCGCCAGCGCGACCAGGAGGTGCAGCCACTGCATCAGCTGAAAGATGAAGTAGGAGTAGTCTGAGTACGCGCCAAAATGAATGATATCCGGATGACGCCTCTTGACACCTGCCTCGTGACGCTTCGCGTGCTGGGGGTCCAAGGGTGCATAGCCAGTATGTTTCATGACACATCCCCTGAAGCGCCCTGGGCCTAAATAGTCTCCAGGCACTCGGAATTACGGTCAAGTGCCCTTCTTGTCGATCCCCGTCAGCACATGCGTCGGGACGTAGTAGCGCGCCTGCGCCCTCGTCTGGCCGGCAGCAGGGAGCAGGACGCGGGGGGGCGCGGTGGGCGGCTCGCCGTGAGGCGGTGGGGCGCGCGGGGGCGGGTCCACAAAGGAGGGCAGGACGACGGGCGCGGGCGGGCGGGGCACGGGCCGGATCCAGCTCCACACGCAGCCCTGCAGGGCCACGGCCACGCACAGGGAGAGGGCCACGATGAGCTGGAGGGTGAGCAGCCCCCGCTCGGCCAGCACGCCAAAGCACGTCCCCGCGAAGGCCACGTGGAAGACCAGGTTGAGGATGCGCAGGGCGCGCCACGCGGACACCGAGAGCCTGAGGCCGTCCACGACGATCCAGACCAGGAAGATCAGCATGAAGAGGATCAGGACCACCGACACGGACACGAGGGGCTGCGTGAAGAGCTGGACGTAGAAGCTCTCCGGCGGGCACAGGGCGACGGCGCTCCCGTCGAAGACGATGGCGAGACGGGCGGCGAGCAGGGCGGCGAGGGAGTTGGCCCAGCCGACCCCCGGCCAGGCCGTGCGGTTGTCGTGGTCGTACATGGCGGCGCCCGCGACGAGGAGGTGCACGAGCGCGGCGCCCACGAGGACGCCCGCGGAGAGAAGGTACAGGGCCGAGTCCGTGAAGAAGAGGATCTGGTGCATCTTGGCCACGTCGGCGTTGGCGCAGCAGGGCGGGACCCCCTCGCGCGGGGGCTGGAAGGAGCCCGCCGAGTAGAGGCCGGCCGTGTCCAGGACGCAGCCCCCGACGAAGAACGTGAGGGCCAGCACCGACGCAAAGTAGGCGCGGCGGGGCTCGCGGTCGTCCGGGGCGAAGGACGTGACCACGAGGTGCGCCGTGGTGACGATGAGGCACCCGTACGCGAAGACGCTGCACAGCAGGCCCCACGCGAAGGCCTCCTGCACCGTCGCCACGCACCAGTAGAGGATGGCCAGCACCCAGGCCTCGGTGGCGGTCGTGAGGCCCATCCAGTGTGCGCCCCGCCGCTAGGGGCATATATATGCGGGCCGCCTGGACCCCCGCCCGTCGATGGCGGGCTGCCCGGACACGCGCGCCATCCGCCTGCCGTCCGAGCCCGTGCTCGACGGCGTGAGCCCCGAGGACCGCGGGACGGTGCGCGACGTCATCTACGTCGTGCACGCCCTCAAGGCCTTCGTGTCGTGGTCGGTCACGCCCAAGGACCACTTCTACGAGGTGGTGGCGCTGACGGACCCCAAGTCAGGGGCCGAGATCACCTGGCAGCACCTCGACCTGCTCAAGGCCGTCGACCGCCTGCGGATCGACCACCTCTCCGTGCAGGGGCTGGTGGGCCAGCCGGGCGCCCTCAGCCTGGTGGTGCACATCCTGCGCAAGTCCGAGCCTGTGGTGCTGGAGGAGCAGGACATCCTGCGCATCGTTAAGAAGCGCCGGTTCGGCTGGTCCACCTAGAGGGCCGGGGGCAGGATGCTGTGCGGGATGACGCGCCTGGGGCCCTGCGGCAGGAGCGTGTACTGGCCCCCCTCGGGGTGCAGGCGGGACCAGAGCGCGAGCACGAGCACGCTCCCGCACACGAAGACCGCGCCCATGATGGCCATCGCCCATGAGTCCGACTCCTGGTAGTTGATCATGATGGACCGCTCGTTGTGGGTCACGATGTAGGTCTCGCCCCCTCCCTGGGCGGGCGGTGGCGGTGGCGGTGGCGGTGCCGGCGGCGACGGGGGCGGGCTGGTAGGAACGGGCATCGGCTGGCCAGGGCTGGTCGGCGCGGGTATCGGCGGGAGCGGGCTAGTAAGGCCAGGCGACGGGCCCGTGCTCATCGGGACGGGCGGCGGCGGGCCCGGGCTGGTCGGAGCTGGCGGTGGCGGGCCAGGGCTGGTCGGAGCGGGCGGCGGCGGGCCCGGGCTGGTCGGAGCGGGCACCGGCGTGCTGGGAGGGGCGGGCACCGGCGGGGGCTGGCTGGAAGTGACCGGCGCATGCGGGCCCGAGCTGGAACCGACCGGCCGGCTGGTGCTGGCCTGCGACACGCCGGACCGCGCAATGGTCGTGACGGGGGCCTCCAAGGGCCTGCACTGGCCCTGGCTGGTGGCCATCGCGTCCGACGTGAAGCCCGACGGGCACGCGAGGCACGGGTCGCTCCCGTTGACGGCCTTGTAGGTGGCGTTGGGGCAGGGCGTGCACAGCCCAAAGTCGCCGGTGTATCCCACCGGGCAGGGCAGGGCGGTGCACGTGGCCACCGTGCAGCTGCCCGACACCGTCAGGGTCGTGAGGAAGAACTGCCCGCACGTCGTGGCCGGGAGGCACGAGACGCCCGAGCCGCTGGCCATCAGAAACGGCGTGTCCACCAGCAGCCTCCGCCTCCGCGTGGCAAACGTGTTGGAGCCCTGGCCAAAGGTGGCGGCAAGCCCATTCTGGATCAGGTTGTCTGACCAACTGCCGAGCGTGGCCAGCGCGGCGAGCCTGTACACGTCCGACAGGAGGTAGGTCACGCGGAACATCGACCGCGACAGGGACACCACCGGCCTGACCTCGATGTTATCCAGGGGCTGCTGGAGCAGGCTCCCCAGGTACAGCACGAAGCCGGTCGCCATGCTCTGCTCGAGGAAGCGCTGCTGCATGACGTTGAGCGCCTTGTCCGCGTTGACGTTGAAGGACAGCGTGACGTTCATGCTGGGCAGGGGGTGGCACACGCGGTCGCCTATGTAGCACACGTCCGACATGTTGCCGCACGAGCAGATCTCGGCCTCCCGCTCGGTGCAGGCCGTGCAGTTGCCGCACGCGCGGTCCTGGTAGCTCAGGCAGTCCGCGGTCTGGTACTGCTCCTCCCCGCACACGCTGCACTCGTGGCACACCCCGCCGTGGTCCGCGCTGAAGGCGCCCGCGCGGCAGGGCGAGAGGTACACGTCGCCCAGGTCCATCTGGCTCACTGA